>Ga0160473_100012_pt1 | contig 261957 bp, 242 predicted proteins | sample HID1975I_E11MG_FD_108217 | JGI IMG/M metagenome (GOLD analysis project Ga0160473, IMG submission 108217) | Enriched soil microbial communities from UW Madison campus, WI, USA - HID1975I_E11 MG | ecosystem: Environmental > Terrestrial > Soil > Unclassified | place: USA: Madison, Wisconsin...
ATGGTTTCGCGGTAGGCCACTTGTGGCTTGCCCACGTTGGCTTCCACGCCGGACTCGCGCTTCATGCGGTCCACGATTATTTCGAGGTGCAGCTCGCCCATGCCCGAAATGATGGTCTGGCCCGATTCCTCGTCGGTCTTGACGCGGAAGGACGGATCCTCGGCCGCCAGGCGCGACAACGCGATGCCCATCTTTTCCTGGTCGGTCTTGGTCTTGGGTTCCACGGCCTGCGCGATCACAGGCTCGGGGAAGACCATGCGCTCGAGCGTCACGATGGCATCGGGATCGCACAGGGTTTCGCCCGTGGTCACGTCCTTGAGCCCCACGCATGCGGCGATGTCGCCGGCGCGGATTTCGTCGACTTCCAGGCGTTCGTTGGCGTGCATCTGCACGATACGGCCGATGCGCTCCTTCTTGCCCTTGACCGGGTTGTAGACGGTGTCGCCCTTGGACAGGACGCCCGAATAGACGCGCACGAACGTGAGCTGGCCCACGAACGGGTCAGTCATGAGCTTGAACGCCAGCGACGAGAACTTCTCGCCGTCGTCGGCCTTGCGGGTCGTCTCGTGCTCGTCCTCATCCGTGCCGGCCACCGGCGGGATGTCGATCGGCGAGGGCAGGAAGTCGATGACGGCGTCGAGCATGCGCTGCACGCCCTTGTTCTTGAAGGCGGTGCCGCACAGCATCGGCTGGATCTCGGTGGCGATCGTGCGCGTACGGATGCCCAGCTTGATGTCTTCCTCGGAGAGGTCGCCCTCTTCCAGGTACTTGTTCATCAGCTCTTCGCTCGACTCGGCAGCCGCTTCGAGCATCTTCTCGCGCCATTCCTTGGCCGACTCGGCCAGCTCGGCCGGGATGTCCTGGAACTCGAACTTCATGCCCTGGGAGGCTTCGTCCCAGATGATGGCCTTCATCTTGATCAGGTCGACCACGCCGGTGAAGTTGTCCTCGGCGCCGATCGGGATGACGATCGGCACGGGGTTGGCCTTCAGGCGCAGGCGCATCTGGTCATAGACCTTGAAGAAGTTGGCGCCGGTGCGGTCCATCTTGTTGACGAACGCCAGACGCGGCACCTTGTACTTGTTGGCCTGGCGCCAGACGGTTTCCGACTGGGGCTGAACGCCACCCACGGCGCAGTACACCATGCAGGCGCCGTCGAGCACGCGCATGGAACGCTCCACCTCGATGGTGAAGTCCACGTGGCCGGGGGTGTCGATGATGTTGAAGCGGTGCTCGGGGTAGGACAGGTCCATGCCCTTCCAGAAGCAGGTGGTGGCAGCCGACGTGATCGTGATGCCACGCTCCTGCTCCTGCTCCATCCAGTCCATCGTGGCGGCGCCATCGTGCACTTCACCGATCTTGTGGTTCACACCGGTGTAGAACAGGATACGCTCGGTCGTGGTGGTCTTGCCGGCGTCGATGTGCGCCGAAATACCGATGTTGCGGTAGCGCTCGATGGGGGTTTTGCGGGACATGGTTTACTCCGTTAACGGCTGAAAGCCCGCCCACCACACGGCGGGTCGGGCTTTCGGCCAATTCCTGATATGGGGGCGGTTCTTAGAATCGGAAGTGGCTGAAGGCCTTGTTGGCCTCGGCCATGCGATGAACCTCATCGCGCTTCTTCATCGCACCACCGCGGCCTTCGGTGGCTTCCATCAACTCGTTGGCCAGGCGCAGGGCCATCGACTTCTCGCCACGCTTGCGCGCTGCTTCCTTGATCCAGCGCATCGAAAGCGCCAGACGGCGCACCGGGCGCACTTCGACCGGCACCTGGTAGTTGGCACCACCCACACGACGCGACTTCACTTCCACCATCGGCTTGACGTTGTTGATGGCGATGATGAAGGCTTCCAGCGGGTCCTTGCCCGGGTTCTTCTGCTCGATGAAGTCGAGCGCGCCGTAGATGATGCGCTCGGCCACGGCCTTCTTGCCGCCCTCCATGATCACGTTCATGAACTTGGACAGCTCGACATTGCCGAATTTCGGATCCGGCAGGATTTCACGTTTGGGAACTTCGCGACGACGCGGCATTTTTTACCTCTTTGCTTCAGTTGGCGCCTTCTTCGGCGGCGCCGCGAGAGCCATCGGGACTCTCACTTACTCGACCCGCTGCCGGGTCACTACGCCCGATTCGCCTGCCTGGCGACCGGACACCGAATGAACTGTTGTTGGACGAACGAGGCCGATCAGGCCTTCTTGGGACGCTTGGCGCCGTACTTGGAACGCGACTGCTTGCGATCCTTCACGCCTTGCAGGTCCAGCGAGCCGCGCACGATGTGGTAGCGCACGCCCGGCAGATCCTTCACACGGCCGCCGCGCACGAGCACGACGCTGTGCTCTTGCAGGTTGTGGCCTTCGCCGCCGATGTAGGAGATGACTTCGAAACCGTTGGTCAGGCGCACCTTGGCGACCTTACGCAGAGCGGAGTTCGGCTTCTTGGGGGTCGTGGTGTAGACCCGGGTGCAGACGCCGCGGCGTTGCGGCGAGTTCTGCATGGCAGGGCTTTTCGACTTGGCCTTTTCGACCTCGCGACCCTGACGCACCAGTTGATTGATGGTAGGCATTGAACTGTTGATCCCAAATTTAAGTTCGCCAATCCGTGCATCCCAAGCCGAAATGGAGCAAGGCATCTGGATGAATCATCCGGGTGTCTGATCGCAGTCGGCCCCGTGACGGTCCGCGCGGAAGGCGAAAACGTGAATCCCTTCGGATTTTTCCGAAAAGCCCTCGATTGTAGCACCTGCGCCTTCGCCGGGCAATGCACAGCGGGCGGCGCGCCCGCCCAGCCTCGGCAATTGCCCTGCGGGCGCAGAGGCGGCAGCCGTGGGCGGCCGGGGGCGGCCGGGGGCGGCCACCCTCCCCTTACTTGATCCAGAGGCGCAAGGCGTCCCAGGTACGGCCCACGATCCCGGCCTGCTCCACCGGCTCGAGCGCCACCAGCGGCACTTCGGTGATGAGCTGGTCGGCCAGCTTGATCTTGAGCGAGCCGACCGCCTGGTTCTTGGTGAAGGGCGCGACCAGCGGCTCGGCACGCGAGACCTCGGTCGTGATCTTGCCGGCCGTGCCGCTGGGAACGGACACCACGATCGGCTCGTTGCGGCCGAGCTTGAGCGTGTCCGTCTTGCCCTTCCAGATGCGCGGCGTCGCCACCGGCTGGTTGGCCTCGAACAACCGCACGTCGTCATAGGCGGTATAGCCCCAGTTCAACAGCTTTTGCGACTCGTTGGCGCGGACGTTCTCGCTGGTCGTGCCCAGGACGATCGACAGCAGGCGGCGCCCCCCGGACAGGTTGGGAAAGTCGCGCTTGGCGGTGGCGATGAGGCAATAGCCAGCCGAATCGGTGTGGCCGGTCTTCAGGCCGTCGACCGTCGGGTCGCGGAACAGCAGCGTATTGCGATTGGTGTCGTTGGACGCCGGCGTGCCCGGATAGCGGTACTTCTTGATCGAGTAGTACTTGAATTCTTCCGGATAGTCGCGGATCAGCCGCGTCGCCAGGATGCTCAGGTCGCGAGCCGTCGTCAGGTGGCCGGGCGCCGGCAGGCCGTCCACGTTCTTGAACGTGGTGTTGTTCATGCCCAGCGCCTTGGCCTGCTCGTTCATCATCTCGACGAAGTGCTCGACCGTGCCGCCCACGGCCTCGGCCAGCGCCACCGTGGCGTCGTTGCCCGACTGAACGATCAGGCCCTTGATCAGGTCTTCCACCGGCACTTGCATCTTGGGGTCGATGAACATGCGCGACCCCGGCGTCTTCCAGGCCCGTTCGCTCACCGGCAGCTTCTGGTCGAGCGTGAGCTTCTTCGCGCGCAGCGCGTCGAAGACGAGGTAGGCGCTCATGAGCTTGGTCAGCGAGGCCGGCTCGATCTGCGCGTCGATGTCCTTTTGCGCCAGCACCTGGCCGGACGTCACGTCCAGCAGCATATAGTTGCGCGCCGCGATCTCGGGCGGGGCCGGCACCTGGGCCTGGGCGACGCCGCCGGCGGCCAGGATGAAGGGAACGAGGAAGGACTGCAAAAGCGCACGCAGCGCCTTGGGAGACAGGGTCATGAGGGAAGCCGCTTTCGGGGAAATCTCAGGGAACACGACGCTCGTCGGCGCGCAGATGGCGTACGACGAGGTTTTTCAGGAGCGGCAATTGTCCGTGAAAGAAATGACCACCCCCGGGGACCACAGTAACAGGAAGTGTCTGCGGCCTTGCCCAATCCATCACCGCACCCAGGGCGACCGTGTCGTCCTGTTCGCCATGAACGACCAGCGTGCGGTCGTGCGCCGGCGCCGGCAATGGGGGCACCTCGAAGCGTGACGCGGCCGTACCCACCAGTACCACCTGCTGGGGTTCGCGCGCCGGCCACAGCCGCGCCAGGGCGTTCATCGTGACGAAGGCGCCGAACGAAAAGCCCGCCAGGGCGATCGGCCCCTGCGCCGCCGCCTGCTCGATCACCGACAGCAGGTCTTCGGTCTCGCCGCGGCCTTCATCGTGCGTACCGGCGCTGCCGCCCACGCCACGAAAGTTGAACCGCACGCTGGTCCAGCCGCAGGTCACGAAGGCGCGCGCCAGTGTCTGCACCACCTTGTTGTCCATGGTGCCGCCGAACAGGGGGTGCGGATGGGCGATGAAAGCGACGCCCTGCGCAGTGGTGCCGACGGCGGGCGGATCGCGCAGCGCCTCGATCGCGCCGGCGGCGCCGTGCAGCGCCAGCTTCTCGGTGCGGGAATTCATCGGATCAGCGACCGACGTCCGGCGGCAGCACCAGGCGCTCGACCACCTTGCCGTTGCGCAGGTGCGAATCGACGATCTCGTCGATGTCGGCCTTGTCCACGTAGCTGTACCAGACGCCTTCCGGATAGACCACCGCCACCGGTCCGCCGGCGCACCGGTCCAGGCACCCGGCCTTGTTCACGCGCACCTTGCCCTTGCCCGACAGGCCTTCTTTCTTGATGCGCACCTTGCAATGCTCGAAGCCGGCCTGCGCATCGTATTGAGCACAGGACTGTTCGCCCCCTTTGCGCTCGTTGAGGCAGAAGAAGATGTGCCGCTCGTAGTAGCCGGGCGTGTTGGCGGGTGCTGTCATGCCGGCATTCTAGGTTTGGCGTATGTCCCTCGACAGCACCAGCAGCAGGTAGCCCAGCGTGGCGAAGGGCCAGATCCACCCCAGCCACTGCACCACGCCATGGAAGCGGATGAAGCGTCCCTGCTCCCAGGTGGCGAGGGTCTGTGCGAAGTAGGCGCTTTCGGGCGCCTGGTTGAGCAGGCTGAGCTGGACCACGATGGCGATCAGCGCCAGGCCGGCGCACAGGCGCCGTGGCGCGGGCAGCAGCAGCGCGCCGACCACGGCCGCCGCGGCCAGCCCGAGCTGCACCGGCGCGTCCAGCCAGGCCCATGCGTGCTGCGGGCCCCAGCTCAGGCCGGCGGACAACGCACTGGCAGCCACGCCCAGCGCCAGGATTGCCGGCAACAGCAGGGTGCGCCGCTGCCGCGACCGGGCGACCACGAACGCCAGCAGGCATGGCACCAGCGCGCCGAACATCACGCACAGCATTTCCGCGCCCGGCACCAGCGGTTCGAGCTCGAACTGGCGCACCGGCACCCAGTCGATGAACGGGGTGTCGGCCAGCAGCTCCGACACCGCATCCTCGAATCTTTCATAGACCTGGCCCAGGCCGAAGCTGACTGCCGCCGGGAACAGCAACGCCACCGGCCACAGCGCCAGCAGCACCAGCGCCCCGCGCGCCTCGTCCAGGAACCAGGCGCTTCGGGCGCGCTGCCAGTGGGCCACGCCGCCCAGGCGCTCGAGCGCCGAAGCCGACGCGGCGCCGACGAATGCGCCGACGCTGTTCAGCCCCCAGTCGACGTTCGACGCGATACGTGCGGGCAGATAGCTTTGCAGCGCCTCCATCGCGAACGAGATCGCCGCGCCGATCGCGCCGGCGCGCAGGGCCACCCGAAGTCCGGAGCTTTCCGGCTTGTGGCGCAGCATCCCCAGCGCCAGGAGGAAGCCCAGCGGGATGTACCCGACCACGTTCACGCCGACGTCGAAACCGGTCCAGTAGCGTGGCAGCGGCGCGGTGACGAAAGCCCACGGCACGATGCCCTGGTCGCGCCACCCGCCGAACGGGTAGAGGCTCGCGTAGCCGATGAGCGCGGCATACGCCAGCGCCAGCGGCAGGGCGGTCGACCGGTGCGTGTTCACCGCTTCAGAACGGCTTGAGCACCACCAGCAGGACAATGCCCAGCAGCAGCAGCACCGGCAGTTCGTTGAACCAGCGATACCAGCGGTGACTGCGACGGTCGGCTCCGCCGATGAAGCGGCGCAGCAGCACCCCGCAACCATGGTGGTAGCCGATCACGACCAGCACCAGCGCCAGCTTCGCATGCATCCAGCCGGCGCCCCGGCCAATACCCCAGCCGAGCCAGAGCCACAGGCCGAAACCCACCGCCGGCACCGCCAGCATCGTCGTGAAGCGAAACAACTTGCGCGCCATCAGCAGCAGGCGGGCGCGCTCGGCTTCCGACCCCGGCGGGACCATGGCCAGGTTGACGAAGAGGCGCGGAAGGTAGAACAGGCCGGCGAACCAGCTGACAACGAAGACGATGTGAAGCGACTTGACCCAGAGCATCGCGACGAGTGTAGGACCGGCGGTGGCACAGCCTCGCGCGAGTCATGTAAAGCCCGGCGTCCGCACGCCGCGGACAAAAAAACCCGGCGTTCGCACGCCGCGGACAAAAAAAAGCCCGGCGTTCGCACGCCGGGCGGGAAGCCCTTTTGCTGTCACACATCAAGGCACCCGCTCAGGGAGGAAAAGCGGGGAGCGGCAAGCCGCCCAACAGGAAATTTAACAAACGTGCGAGGTTTGTTCAAGCGGCTGACTTACGTTGCACGTGTGCAAAACAGCTTATGAAGCAGAACGATTCACATATCTGGGGTTTGTCCGGACGAACGGTCGTGCGGAAAAAACAACACCGGCCTCGGTTCGGGCACAATTTTGGACAAATGACTGCTTCCTTCTCCCCCTTCGCGCCCTATCCCGCTGGCCGCCCGCGCCGCCTTCGCCGCGACGAGTTCACGCGCAACCTGGTGCGCGAGCACGCCCTGTCCTGCCATGACCTGATCTACCCGGTGTTCGTGCAGGAGGGCCGCAACCGGCGCGACGCAGTCGACTCCATGCCGGGCGTCGAGCGGCTCAGCCTGGACGAGTTGCTTCCCGTGGCCGAACGCTGCGTCGAGCTCGGCATCCCCGCGCTGGCGCTGTTCCCGGTCATCGACTCGTCCCTGAAGACGCCCGGCGGCGACGAGGCCTTCAACCCCGATGGCCTGATTCCGCGCGTGGTGTCCGCGCTCAAACAGCGCTTCCCGCAACTGGGCGTGATGACCGACGTGGCACTGGACCCCTACACCAGCCACGGCCAGGACGGCGTGCTCGACGACGACGGCTACATCCTGAACGATCCGACCGTCGAGATCCTGGTGCGCCAGGCGTTGGCGCAAGCCCGAGCCGGCGTGGACATCGTCGCGCCGAGCGACATGATGGACGGCCGCATCGGCGCCATCCGCCAGGCACTGGAGGGGGCGGGCCTCATCCACACCCGCATCATGGCCTACAGCGCGAAATACGCCAGCGCCTTCTACGGGCCCTTCCGCGACGCCGTCGGCTCGGCGGCCAACCTCGGCAAGAGCAACAAGAAGGTCTACCAGATGGACCCGGGCAACAGCGACGAGGCGCTGCGCGAAGTCGCGATGGACATCGCCGAAGGCGCCGACATGGTCATGGTCAAGCCCGGCATGCCGTATCTCGACATCGTGCGCCGGGTGAAGGAGCAGTTGCGCGTGCCCACTTTCGCCTACCAGGTCAGCGGCGAATACGCCATGCTCAAGGCCGCGGCGGCCAATGGGTGGCTCGACCACGACGCGGTCATGCTCGAGAGTCTGCTCGCCTTCAAGAGGGCCGGGGCCGACGGCGTGCTGACCTATTTCGCCCTCGACGCCGCTCGCCTGCTGCGCCAGGACCGCCGAGGCGGCTGAGCTGCATGCGCCTCTTCCACATCAGCGGCGCCGGCGCGCAGGAACTGACCGACCTGGCAGGACTGACGCAGCCGGACGCCTGCCTGGAAGGCTACCTGTGGATCTCGCTGACCCGCGAGGAATTGCGCGGCCAGCTCGCCGAGGTCCAGGCCGTGCTGCAGAGTGTTGGCGGCACACGCCTGGTCGACCTGCACGTCAGCGACCTGCTCAACGACCAGTTGCCCTCGCACCATGACTACACGTCCGACTACGACGTACTGGTGTTCCGCCGGCTGGTCGGCGACGGCGGCAGGCGCGATATCCCGGCGACGCCCGAGGCTGCCATGCGGCCGCCGACGCCGATGCAGACCGCGCCGTCCGCGCCGGCGGCTGTGGATCCGGTCCGGCGCCGCGGGGGTCTGCCGGCCTTGCGGCGGATCGACACCCGGCCGGTGGGCTTTGCCGTCTTCGACCGGGTGCTGCTGTCGGTGCACCCGGAAGACGGCAGCATGCGGGACTTCTTCGCCTCCAGGCTCAGCGCCGCCTCGCATGCCGCCGCCGCCCCGGCCCTGGATGCGCGGGCGCTCAGTGCCCGCCTGCCCACCGGCCCGGCGGACCTGATGCTGCGTGTGGTCAACCATATCGTCGACGGCTACCTCGAGCTGCGGCGCGAACTGTCGCGCCAGCTCGACCACTGGCAGGCGGAACTGCTGGACAGCCGCAGCCGCTTCAGCAACTGGGGCGCGCTGATGCAGGCGCGCCAGGCGCTGCGCCACCTCAACGAGGTATGCGAAGACCAGCGCGACGCCATGCAGGACTGGCTCGACGAACTTGAGACGCTGCCTCCGGCCGGAAAGGCGGCCGGCCGCGAGCACGAACTCCTGATGGTGCGCAGCCGGGACGTGCTCGAGCACGTCGAGCGCGTAACGCATCACGTGCGCCGGCTCGAGCAGGATGCCGAAACCGCGGTGCAGATGCACTTCAACATCCAGAGCCACCGCACCAACGACATCATGCGGGTGCTGACAGTGCTGACCGCCGTGTTCCTGCCGCTGAACCTGATCGCCGGCATCTTCGGCATGAACTTCGATTCGATCCCGCTGCTGCACAAGACCGACGGATTCTGGATCGCCCTGGCATCCATGCTGCTCATCGCGCTGGTGCTGGTGCTGGTCTTCTGGCGCAAGCGGTATCTGGCACGCACCTCCAGCTGAGGTGGCTCGCCGCCGGCGCGCCCACGAAAAAGGGCCGGCGGCGCACGAGGCGCCAGCCGGCCCTTGGAGGCGGAGCGGAGCGCCCGAAGGCGGCCCGACCCGGTGTACTTACATGCGGCTGCCTTGCGGCGCCGACTGGGCACGCGCGCTCGACGACGTCGGCATGGTGGAGATCACCTTGCTGTTGACGCGCGAGCCGGCCGAAACGTTCTGGTCGGGCTGGGCGGCGGCGGCAATCGCTTCTTCGCGCACTTCGGCACGATCACGCGAGACGGCGACCGTTTCGGCGCCGCGCGAACCGCGGACGACGTTCTGGTCCTTCGCGTGGGCCGCGGCAACAGCCTGGGCCTGCACGTCCGCGCGGTTCAGCGCCGACGTCTGGGGATGCACACCTTCGTAGGTTTCAGCCTGCGCGGCGCCCGCAGCGGTCAGGAGCGCCACAGCGGCGACGGCGAAAAGCTTGGACTTGGTCATGATCGTTTCTCAGTGGTTGAGTTCAGGAGGGTGAATCGGGTTGCCGCCGAAACGCGCCTTACAGCGCGGCCTGGCGTTGTTGGTCCTGGCGGCGGGCCAGCGAACCATTCGTGTACTGCGCCGGGATCTGGCTGTTCACGAAGGACTTGGAGTCCAGGTTCTGCGTCGGGTTGTGCGCAGCGGCAACGGCTTGCTGCTGCACCACCGCGCGGTCCACGGCACCGCCGGGCAGCGGGGTCACGCCGGCGTAGGCAGCGTCGCTGTACGGGTTGCCGACGACGGCGACGGCTTCGGCCTGGACTTCGGCACGGGTGCGGCCGCTAGTCAGGGGATGCACGCCTTCATAGGTCTCGGCTTGGGCGCCGACGGCGGCGAGCAGGGCAACGGCAGTTGCGGCGATGATCTTGGTGGCGGAGGTCATTTCAGTTCCTTTCAGGGTGTTTTCAACAAATCGAACGGGGTCTGGGGCGTCGTCGTCTCACTTGCATGCCGACTTCCGCGCTCGGGCCTTGTTCACCCAGGCTTGCTGAATTGCTTGCCTGTGCAATGAATTTTGATGGAGATTCGTAGGTAAAAACCCTGGAAAAAAGAATCAGCGTGTTCGCGAATTTGAAACAATGGCCATCCCCGCCTCTGCGGGCCCCGGCATTCGCCCCATAAATGAAACAATCTATTTCGGATTCATGGACAGTCTCGAACTGATCAAGACCTTCCGCGAGGTGGCCCAGCAGGGCAACTTCTCGCGTGCCGCCGCCCGGCTCAGCATGTCCAAGGCGACGGTCAGCAAGTACATCGCCGAGCTGGAGACGCGCTTCGGGGTGCGCCTGCTCAACCGCTCCACCCGCTCGGTCAGCCTCACGGACGCGGGGGCGCTGCTTCTCGAGCGCAGCACGCCGATGCTCGAGCTCGTCGAGCTGACGCAGTCGGAGCTGCAGGATCGCGCCGTCCAGCCCGCCGGGCGGGTGCGCATCGCGGCACCGCCGGGCATGGGCCAGGGCGCCCTGCCCGAGTTGCTCGGCCAGTTCATGGGCTACTACCCGGACGTGGACATCAGCCTGCACCTGACGAGCCGCGCGGTCGACCTGGCCGAGGAAGGCATCGACATCGCGCTGCGCCTGGGCCCCATCGTGGACCAGAACCTCATCGTGCGCCGCCTGGTGCCGATCAAGCTGGTGGTCTGCGCCTCGCCGCGCTACTGGCGCCGCAACGGCATGCCGCAAAGTCCGACCGACCTGTCCCGGCACGTCGCGCTGACCAACGCCGCCGACGGGCCGAACCCGCAATGGCGCTTCGAGGAAGACGGGCGCGCTGTCGACGTCTCGGTCAAGAGCCGCATGGACTCGACCGACAGCGGCGCGCTGGTGCAGGTAGCGCTGCAGGGCTTCGGCGTGATCTACCTGCCCGCGCTGGTGGTGCAGTCGCACATCGACCATGGCGAGCTCGAGCCGGTGCTGCAGACCTACGTGCGCAAGGACATGTGGCTGTACGCCGCCTATCTGCAACGCCGCCACAACAGCGCCGCGCTGCGCGCGCTGCTGAGCTTCCTCGAGGAGCGGGTCGGAAAGGCCACGGCGCGCAACGGGACGGCAGCCGCAGCCGCCGGCCCGTCCGCCGGCTGATCGGCCGACGGCAGCCGCCGCAAGGCCCGGCTACTGCATCGCGAACAACGTCGCCGCGTTGTCCCAGGCCACGCGGCGCGCCAGGTCGGGCGGCAGTCCGCCCAGCCACGCGCGGTAGTCGGCCATCAGATCGTCGTAGCTGGCCCAGCGGGCGTTGATCCAGGTGTCCGAACCGATCATGAAACGATCGGGAAAGTCCTCGATCAGGCGCCGCCACGGCGCACAGAGCTGCCCACCCTCGCAGACCAGCCCCGGCCGGTATGACAGTTCGCCCATGAGGCCGGGGTAGCGCTCGAGCAACTCGCGCACCCGTTCCACCGGCACGCCGCCAATGCCCGTGTGCGCCCAGATCAGGCGCAGTTTCCTCCCCGCCGTTGGCGAGCCTTCCATCAGCAGCTCCACCGCGCGGTCGTCGACATGCGCCAGCAGCGCCAGGCCGCGCTGCTCGGCCAGCGCCACGATCTGGCGCGCGACCGGCCCGTTGGCATTGGCGCTGTCATACAGGTGGAACTCGCCAATGCCCTTGAACGGCCCGGCCGCGGTGCCGCGCGCCAGCTCGGCCTGGACCATGTCGAAGATGCCCGGGTCCCGAAACCAGTTGCTGTAGTCGGCCCGATTGCGATAGACGCGCACGAACGGCACTACCTTCACGCCAGCGTCAGCCGCCTCGGGCGAGCCGGCCAACGTGTGCGTGCCGTCGTTGGGCCGGGAGTTCGACAGGATGGCGCGCACGCCGTTGCGCTGCATGCGCGCCACCGCCGCCGCCGGCGGGTAGGGCCCGGCGTGGCCGTCCCAGGCCTCCACGTTGTAGTGCAGGTGCGCATCGAACAACGGACCGGCGTAGTCGGCGGTCCAGGCGTGCCCGGCCTGCGCGAGCAGCAGTCCGGCAAGCAGCAGCGTGCGCCGCACGCCTCAGCCCACGTGCTGCTGGAAGAAGGCGAGCGTGCACTCGCGCGCCAGCCTGGCCGCGTCGGCGTCGTACGCGCCCCGCTGGTCGCAGTTGAAACCGTGGTCGGCCGGATAGACGTGCACCGTCACCTCGGGATGCGCCTTGGCGAAGGCCTGTACGGAGTCGAGTGAGATCCAGTGGTCCTGCTCGCCGAAGTGCGCCAGCACCGGCACTTTCGGCTGGCGTGCGCTTTCCTGGGGCGTCGTCATGCCGCCTCCGTAGTACGGGACAGCCGCGGCCAGCCCGTCGACGAGGCTGGCGGCGCGCCAGGTGAGCAGCCCGCCCCAGCAATAACCCACCATGCCGACCTTGCCGGCACGCCCTGCATAGTCCACCGCGGCCTGCAGGTCCTGCATGACGCCCGGCGCCGGCAGTCCCTCGACCGCCGCCTTCAGGGCGGCGCCTGCCTTCCTGTCCTCGTCGACATAGCCCAGTTCGACGCCGGAACGGACGCGCTGGAACGTGGCGGGCGCCACCGCCAGGTAGCCGGCGGCAGCATAGCCGTCGGCCACGGCACGGATGTGCGCATTGACGCCGAAGATCTCCTGCAGGACGACGACCGCGCCGCGCGGCTGGCCCGCCGGTTCAGCCACGTAGGCGGGAATGGTGGTGCCGTCCTTGGCGGTCAGATCGATGAATTGGCCCATGGAATGCTGCTCCTTCGCTTTGATGTTCATCGGCCTTGCTGCTGCAAGGCGCGTTCCAGGAAATCGAGCCGGTCCTGGCCCCAGAAGATCTCGTCGCCCACGACGTAGCTGGGCGCGCCGAACACGCCGGCCTCGATCGCCTCGCGCGTGTAGCGCTGGTAACGCTCGTCGGCCTCGCCCGCCTGCGACTGCGCCAGCCGGTCGGCCGGCAATTCGCATTCCTGCAGGAGCTGTGCGAGCACTGCGGTGTCCGCGATGTCGCGCTCCTGGGCCCACACCGCGGCGAAGACCGCGCCGGCCAACCGCAGCGCGGCCGCCGACCCGTCATTCAGGTCGACGGCGACGACCAGGCGCGCTGCCGCATCGCCTGCCACCGGGAAGAAACGCGGCTGCGGGTTCAACGGCAGGCCCAGGTGCCGCGAGAAGCGCGCCAGTTCCTGCAGGCGGTAGCCCTGCCGCTGCGGGGCGCGCTTGCCCAGCGGCAATCCGCCCGAGACGGGGAAGACCTGGCCGAGATCGATCGGGCGGACGCGCACGTCGGCGCCATGGCGTTGCGCGATCTCGCAAAGGCGCCCGTGACCGAGGTAGGTCCATGGGCTCTGCGGGGCGAAGTAGTAGTCGATGGTGGACTTCAAACGGTCTCCTGGTGAAGGGGCCGCTGCCGGCCCCGATGCTTCGAACCTGATGTAATCGTGCGGTTGTAACCGACACGGGGCGCCCTTGCAGGCGCGAGCGAAACATGAACCCTCCTGTCGTCCTCGTCACGGGTGGCAGCCGTGGCATCGGCGCCGCCACCGCCCTGCTGGCCGCGCGGCGCGGCTGGGCCGTCGCGATCAACTATGCACGCCATGCAGAGGCGGCCGAACAGGTCGCCGGGCAGATACGCGCCCACGGCGGCCGCGCCCTCGCCGTGGCGGCGGACGTCGGCGACGAGTCGCAGGTCCAGGCGATGTTCCGCGAAGTCGACGCCCACTTCGGCCGCCTGGACGCGCTGGTCAACAACGCTGGCGTGGTCGATGTCAGAGCGCGGGTCGACGAGATGAGCGTGCAGCGCCTCGAGCGCATGCTGCGCATCAACGTCATCGGAAGCTTCGTGTGCGCGCGCGAGGCGGTGCGCCGCATGAGCACTCGCCATGGCGGCCGGGGCGGTGCGATCGTCAACGTCTCGAGCGCCGCCGCCCGCCTGGGCGCGCCCGCCCAGTACGTGGACTACGCGGCCAGCAAGGGCGCCATCGACACCTTCACGAACGGCCTGTCCAAGGAGCTGGCCGAAGAAGGCATCCGCGTGAACGCCGTGCGTCCCGGCCTCATCGACACCGAGATCCATGCCTCCGGCGGCATGCCGCAGCGGGCCTTCGACCTCGCCGGCACGGTGCCGATGAAGCGCGTGGGCACTGCCGACGAAGTGGCCGCGGCCATCGTCTGGCTGCTCTCGCCCGAGGCCGGCTACGTGACCGGCAGTTTCATCGACGTCGCCGGCGGGCGTTGAGCCGACCAGCTCCGACGCAGCTCACGGCGTGCCGGGCGGGATGTCGAAGTGATGGATGCGCGCCGTCACCTGCGCGCCGCTGACGACGAGTTCTCCGGCGCAGATCGGCAGCTTGAAGCGCCGCGGCCCCGCGCTGCCCGGATTGACGAACAGCACGCCGCCGCGCTCGTCGATCAGCGGCTGATGCGAATGCCCAGACACCACCACCTGCACGCCGGCACCGGCCGGATCGATGTCGAGCAGGGCCAGGTCGTGCAGCGCATAGATGAACACCTCGCCCACCTGCAGGAACTCGGTCTCGGGAACCTGCGCCGCCCACTCGGCGCGGTCGTTGTTCCCCCTCACCGCAGTCACCGGCGCGATGGCGGCCAGCTGCGCCAGGATCTCGGGCGAGCCGATGTCGCCGCCATGCACGATGTGATCGCACCCGGCCAGGAATTCGAGAGCCTGCGGCCGCAGCAGGCCGTGCGTGTCGGAGATGAGGCCGATGCGGGTCGACGGCATGTGCGCTCCCTTCAGCGCGCCGCCGGCTGGGACTGCTGCGCCTGCAGCGTATCGACCCATTGCACGAGCTGGGCGACCAGCGCATCGCTGGCCAGGGCCAGCGCCTTGACGCCGCCGGGCGCATCGGCGCTCGGCGCCGCCTGGCGCGCGCTGAAGCCGCGCTGTCCGACCACGCGATCGCCCGACGCGCTGGCGGCCAGCAGCGTGGCGCGCACGCGCACGAGGCCGTAGCTGCTGGCAGGCGACTCGAAGTACTGGCAGAACTCGTCGAGGGTCAGGTGCAGGCGCAGCGGCAGACGCCCGTCCACGCGCGCGACGTTGGCGCTCTCGTCCGGGCCCAGCACCACGCGCCGCAGGGCCAGTCCGTCACGCACGCGGTCGCGCAGCAACTGGGTCGGCGCCATGCTCCAGCGCGATTGCCCGTACGGGCGCAGTTCGTTGCCGTCGCCATAGACGAGGCGGTAGAGGATCTGCGTGCCGTCCAGCCGTGCCTGGGCATCCACGTCGGCCAGCAGCACCGGCGGCAGGCTCGGGGCGGCAGGCTCGGCGCCGGCGGCGAGCGGGCCGGGCCCGAAGTCGTACAGCGTGGCGCGCGCAGGCTTGTCGGGCAGCGCGCCGCAGCCGGCGAACGCCAGCGGCAGGGCCAGCCCGAGGGACGCCAGCAATGCGCGGCGCTGCTCGAGGTGGGTATGGCTAGGACGCATGCAGGGCTCCATCATGGGCGCGCGGGCTTGGCTGCGTTCGCTGCCGGCGGCGCAAAGCCGGGCTCGCCCGGCCCGGGTTGGACTTCGCCGCTGCCGAACAGCAGCGATTGCGGATTCTGGTTGATGTTGTCGGCCGCGCGGCCCAGACGGCGCACCGCCTGCGCGGTGTCGTCGGCCATCCGGTTCACGCGCGGCAGCGTGGTGACGCTGAAGCTGTCGAGCGCATGGCTCAGGCCCTCGGTGCCCGTGCCCAGCCGCTCGATCGCCCCGCCCTGCGCGTTCAGGCGGGTCACCGTGGTGTTGAGGTTGTTGGCCACGCGCGAGACGTCGCTCGCCGCCTTGTTCACGCCGGCCAGGGTGGTGGTGGCGTTCTTCGCCAGGGTCGGCACGGCCTTGAGCGCCGGGTTGAGTCCATCCTTGACGGCGGCGTCCAGGCTGCGCGTCAGGTTGTTGGCGCTGGCCGCCGCCTGGGCAATGTTCTCCAGCGCGTCGGACACGCGCTGGCGGTTCTTCTCGTCCATCAGCTGGTGCAGTTCGTCGACCGTCTGCTCCACGCGGGCAAGAATGGCCTCGCCGCGCTCCTGCAGCATGGCGAAGGTGGACGGCCGCAGCGGGATGCGCGGCGGATTGCCGTTGTCCGGCTTGAGCGGCACCTGCGACTTGCCGTCGTCGTTGAGCGCGATCGAGGCCAGACCGGTCACGCCCTGGTAGCTCAGCGCGGCGTAGCTCGACTCGGTCAGGGGCACGCGCTCGTCCACCGAGATGCGCACCAGCACGTTGCCGCGGATCTTCGGGTCGAAATCGATCGCGGTCACGCGGCCGACGGCGATGCCGCGATAACGCACCTGGGCCTGCGGCTGCAGCCCGCTGACCGCCTCGCTGGTGGTCAGTTCGTAGGTGTTGCGCACCGTCTGGTCGCGCGTGAACCACATCACCAGGGCCACGATCATCCCGATGAGGGCGATCACGAAGGCGCCGGCAGCCAGCGCGTGGGCTTTGTTTTCCATGTGTGCCTACCTCGCGTCTTCCGGCGGCGCATCGGGGCGGCCGGGATGCAGGGCGAGTGCAGCGCGCTGGCCGCGCCCGCCCAGGAAATATTTCTTGATGAACGGGTGCTCGAAAGCCATCACTTCCTGCGCGCTGCCGGTCACGATGACCTTCTGGTCGGCCAGCACCGCAATGCGCGTGGACAGGTCGAACAGCGTGTCCAGGTCGTGCGTGACCATCACCACCGTCAGCCCCAGCTCGCGGTGGAGATTGCGCAGCAGATCGCAGAAGTCGTCGGCGCTTTCCGGGTCGAGCCCGGCGGTGGGCTCGTCGAGCAGCAGCAGCGGCGCGTCCATGATGAGCGCGCGCGCCAGCGCCACCCGCTTGATCATGCCGCCGGACAACGCCGACGGCATCTTGTGCGCATGCTCGGGTTCGAGTCCGACCATCTGCAGCCGCGCCATCGCGGCGTCGCGGATCAGGTCTTCCGGCAGCACCTTGAGTTCGCGCAGTGCGAACGCGATGTTGTCGAGCACATTGAAGGCCGAGAACAGCGCGCCGCGCTGGAACAGCATGCCGACCTTGGCGGCGCCGGCGGCGCTGAGTTCGCCCGGGCGGACGCCGAACACGGTCACGTCGCCGCGGGTGGGCTTTTCCAGGCCCAGGATCTGGCGCAGCAGCACCGTCTTGCCGGTGCCGGAGCCGCCGACGAGCGACAGCACCTCGCCCCGGCGGATGGTCAGGTCCAGGTCGCGGTGGACGACCTGTTCGCGTCCGGGCGACTTGAACACCGTCCAGAGCTTGCGGATCTCGACCGCATCGGCGCCGCCCGCGTCCGGCGGCGCCTGCATGGCCACCTCGGCGGCCCGCGTCATCCGCGGAACCCCACGCCGCGGAACAGCACCGCGAACAGCGCGTCGACCAGGATCACCGTGGTGATGGAGATGACCACCGAACTGGTGGTGCGCCGGCCCAGGCTTTCGGTGTTGGGCAGTACGCGCAGCCCGTGGTAGCAGGCGATCAGCGCGATGGCGATGCCGAACACCGCTGATTTGCCCAGGGCCAGCCAGACGTTCGGCAGCGGCACGGCGCGCGGCAATGCCTCCATGAAGAACCCCGGCGAGATGCCCAGCGTGACGTCGGCGGCGATCATGCCGCCGATCATGGCGGCGGCGGAGGTCCACATGCTGATGAGCGGCATGGCCAGGGCCAGCGCCAGCACGCGCGGGAGCACCAGCCGCATGCCGCGCGGGATGCCCATGACACGCATGGCGTCGAGCTCCTCGGTGACGCGCATCACGCCGATCTGGGCCGTCATGGCCGAGCCGGAGCGCCCGGCGATCAGCACTGCGGCCAACACCGGCCCGAGTTCGCGGATCAGCGCCAGGCCCAGGATGTTGACGATGAAGGATTCGCCGCCGTACTGGCGCAGCTGCTGCGCCATGAGGTAGGCCAGCACCACCCCGATGAGCAAGCCCACCAGCGCGGTGATTGGCAGCGCGGTGGCGCCGGTGCTGTAGAGATGGCCGGAGATGTCGCGCCACGGCGCCTGGTGAGGGGCGCGCAGCATCCGGCCCAGGTCGAGCACGAACTGCCCGATCAGTTGCAGGAATCGCTGCGAGGTCTCGAGCGCATGCCAGCCCAGGCCGGCAAAGCGCCTGAACCTGTCGAAGAGGGTGACCGGCGCATCCTTGGGCTCGTCGACGGTGAATTGCGCGACCTGCTCGAGCACGGCGCGCTGCGGTGCGCTGGCCTGCAGTTCCGCCGGCCAGCGGCGCTGCCAGTGGTTCCACAGAAGTTGCGCGCCCAGGTGGTCCAGTTGAAGGATCGGCCGCAGGTCCCAGCGGCTGCCCGGCCGCAGTTCGGCCAATTGCGCCGACAGCGCCTTCCAGTCGCGCGCCGACGAGAAAGCCAGCGCCGTCCACCGGCCCAGCGCGACCACTTCGTCCTGCGCCGCCGCGCCGTCGGCGGACGCCGCACGCTGCCGCTCCACGCGTGGACGGGCGGCTGCCGCCGCATCGGCGGGGTCGCTCGGGGGATCGGATTCGTGCAAGGGCTCCAGCGCAGTCAAAGGCGATGCATGGGACCGGCGCGCGCCGGCCGCGAAGTTGAACGAGTGGGCGGGAATCCGACATCCTACCGCCCCGGCAGCCGCATCGGCACTCAAGACCATGCGCGTTCCAGAGCGGCCCAGGCCCCGGCCACCACCGGGTCGCGCGCACGGGCCGCCAGCGAGACGAACTGCAGCGCGCAGTCGAGCTGCACCCGGTCGGCCACCACCAGGCCGTGTGCCTGGCTCTCGCGCATGGCGATGGAGTCGCGCACCAGGCTCAGGCCCACGCCGGACTTGAGCAGGTCGAGCATGGATGCCTCCTGGTCCACCAGCGCCACCTGGCGCGGCGTCAGGCCGAGCGGCCCGAAAACCTCGGCCAGCAGGCGATGGTGCGCCGACGCCGGGGGCGTGGCCAGCCACGGCAGCGCCGCCAGCGCCTTCCAGTCGCGCCCGACCACCTGCGGCCCCCACCCGGCCGGCGCCACGACACGGTAGTGGAAGCGGCTGAGCGTGCGGGCCTGGACGCGCCCGCCGGACTGGCGCGCGGCGTCGCCCAGGTAGAAGCCGACGTCGAGGTCGCCGGCCTCCACCTGCGCCAGCACGCTGCCGCTCATGCCGTGGCGAAGCTCGGTGGCGACCTGCGGGGCATGCTCGACCAGCTCGCGCAGGAAGGCCCCCAGGCGCGTGAATTCGGGATCGAGGATGGTGCCGATGCGCAAGGTGCCGCGCACGGTGCTGTGCAGGCGCTGCGCCGTCTGCTCGAAATCGGCGATGGCCGCCAGCACGCGCTCGGCCTGGGGCAGCAGCGCCGCGCCGTCGCCGGTGAGAGCCAGCCCCTGGGGCGTGCGGCTGAACAACGTCAGGCCGGTGACACCTGCCAGTCGCTTGAGTTGCAGGCTCACCGCCGGCTGCGTCAGGTGAAGCCGCGCCGCCGCACGCGAGACGTTGCCCTCGCGCGCGACGGCTGCGAAGGCGCGCAGAATCTGCAGGTCGGTCGGCAGGGCCATGGGTATTAACTGGACTTATAAGGCAGTTTGCCCGAAATCATTGGATTTCCTCCCGACCATTGCCCAAACTCGGGCCTCTTCAGCGGAGACACATCATGAGCATTGCAAATATTGACAACTTCATCGGCGGCCAGTTGGCGGCCGGCGCGTCCGGCCGTTTCCAGGACGTGACCAACCCCGCAACGGGCCGCGTCACCGGCAAGGTGACGCTGGCCGGCAGCGAGGAAGTAAATACTGCCGTGGCGGCGGCGCAAGCCGCCTTCCCGGCCTGGGCCGACACGCCGCCGGTGCGCCGTGCGCGAGTGATGTTCAAGTTCCTGGAGCTTCTCAACCAACGGCGCGACGAGTTGGCCCACCTCATCACGGCCGAGCACGGAAAGGTGTTCACCGACGCGCAGGGCGAAGTCACGCGCGGCATCGAGATCGTGGAATTCGCCTGCGGCATTCCGCAACTGCTCAAGGGCGACTACACCGAGCAGGTCTCCACGGGGATCGACAACTGGACGCTGCGCCAGCCGCTGGGCGTCGTGGCCGGCATCACGCCGTTCAACTTCCCGGTCATGGTGCCGCTGTGGATGTTCCCGGTTGCCATCGCCGCGGGCAACACGTTCGTGCTCAAGCCGAGCCCGACCGACCCCAGCGCCTCGCTGATGATGGCCGAGCTCTTGAAGAAGGCCGGCCTGCCCGATGGCGTGTTCAACGTGGTGCAGGGCGACAAGGCGGCGGTCGACGCGCTGCTCGAGCATCCCGACGTCAAGGCCGTCAGCTTCGTCGGCTCCACCCCCATCGCCAACTACATCTACGAAACCGGCGCGCGCCACGGCAAGCGCGTGCAGGCGCTCGGCGGCGCCAAGAACCACATGGTGGTGATGCCCGACGCCGACATCGACCAGACCGTCGACGCCCTGATCGGCTCGGGCTACGGTTCGGCCGGCGAGCGCTGCATGGCCATCAGCGTCGCGGTCCTGGTCGGCGACGTGGCCGACAAGGTGGTGCCCAAGCTGGTCGAGCGGGCCAAGGCCCTGAAGGTGCTCAACGGCACCAATCTCGCGGCCGAGATGGGCCCGATCGTCACGCGCGCGGCGCACGAGCGCATCAGCGGCTACATCGCACAGGGCGAGAAGGAAGGCGCGAAGCTGCTGGTGGACGGCCGCCAGTTCGACGGCAATGCCGCGGGCGAAGGCTGCGGCGACGGCTTCTGGATGGGCGGTACGCTGTTCGACCACGTCACGCCGCAAATGCGCATCTACAAGGAAGAGATCTTCGGCCCGGTGCTTTCCTGCGTGCGCGTGCACGACCTCAAGGAGGCGGTCGACCTGATCAACGCGCACGAGTTCGGCAACGGCGTCTCTTGCTTCACCCGCGACGGAAACGTGGCGCGTGAGTTCGGCCGCCGCATCCAGGTCGGAATGGTCGGCATCAACGTTCCGATCCCGGTGCCCATGGCGTGGCACGGCTTCGGCGGCTGGAAGCGCTCGCTGTTCGGGGACATGCACGCCTACGGCGAAGAGGGCGTGCGCTTCTACACCAAGCAGAAGTCGATCATGCAGCGCTGGCCGGAGTCGATCGAGAAGGGCGCCGAATTCGTCATGCCCACGAGCAAGTAGCCCTCCGGGCCATCCTCCCCTGGCGGGTCGGTCACGCCCGCCCAGGGGGAACAACAAGAAGAAACTGGAGACGCTTGTGAGTCAGGCTGAGTTCGACTACATCGTGATCGGAGCGGGCACGGCCGGCTCGCTGATGGCCAACCGGCTGTCGGCGGACGCCGGACGCCGTGTGCTGCTGATCGAGGCAGGGCGCCGGGACGACTACCACTGGATCCACATTCCGGTGGGCTATCTCTATTGCATCGGCAACCCGCGCACCGACTGGCTCTACAACACCGAGCCCGACACAGGGCTGAACGGGCGCAGCCTGCGCTACCCGCGCGGCAAGACGCTCGGCGGGTGCTCCAGCATCAACGGCATGATCTACATGCGCGGGCAGTCGCGCGACTACGACCATTGGGCGCAGGTCACCGGCGACGAGGCCTGGCGCTGGGAAAACGTGCTGCCGGCCTTTCGGCGGCACGAGGATCACTACCGCGGCGCGACGGAAAGCGCCGATCCGGCGTTCTCGCAGTTCCACGGCGTCGGTGGCGAGTGGCGCGTCGAGAAGCAGCGGCTGCGCTGGGACATCCTAGACGCGTTCGCACAGGCGGCGGTGCAGGCCGGGGTGCCGGCCAGCGACGACTTCAACCGCGGCAACAACGAAGGCGTGGGCTACTTCGAGGTCAACCAGAAGAGCGGCTGGCGCTGGAACACGGCCAAGGCGTTCCTGCGGCCGACCTGCTACGGACGCCCCAACTTCGAGCTGTGGACCGGCGCCCAGGTCTCGCGCCTGCTGACCGAGCCGGCAGGCGACGCGGGCCTGCGCTGCTCCGGCGTCGAGGTCTGGGACGGCCAGCAGATGGTTCAGGCCCACGCGGCCTGCGAAGTGGTGCTGTGCGCCGGCAGCATCGGCTCGCCCCAGATCCTCCAGTTGTCGGGCATCGGACCCGGGGCGCTCCTCCAGTCGCTGGGTATCGAGGTCCAGGCCGACCTGCCGGGCGTGGGCGAGAACCTGCAGGACCACCTGCAGATCCGCAGCGTGTTCCGCGTGCAGGGCGCGCAGACGCTCAACGTGCTGGCCAGCTCCTGGTTGGGCAAGGCCAGGATCGGGCTCGAATATGCACTCTCGCGCAGCGGCCCGATGAGCATGGCCCCGTCGCAACTGGGCGCCTTCACCCGCAGCTCGCCCGAGCACGCCTGGCCAAACCTGGAATACCACGTGCAGCCGCTGTCGCTCGAGGCCTTCGGCGAGCCGCTGCACCGCGAGAGCGCCTTCACCGCCAGCGTGTGCAACCTCAACCCGACCAGCCGCGGCACGGTGCGCATCCGCAGCGCCCGATTTGCCGACGCTCCTGCGATCTCACCCAACTACCTGAGCACGCCGGAAGACCGCAAGGTCGCGGCCGATTCGCTGCGGGTGACGCGTCGGATCGTCGCCCAGCCAGCGCTGGCGGCCTACCAGCCGCAGGAATGGAAACCCGGGGTGCAATACCAGAGCGACGAGGACCTGGCCCGCCTGGCCGGCGACATCGCCACCACCATCTTCCATCCGGTCGGCACCACGCGCATGGGCAGCGACGGCGATCCGATGGCGGTGCTCGATTCGCGACTGCGTGTGCGCGACGGGCGCGGCGGGCGCATCGCCGGGCTGCGCGTCGTGGATGCGGGCGCCATGCCCACCATCACCAGCGGCAACACCAACAGTCCCACCCTCATGATGGCCGAGATGGCCGCTGCCTGGGTCCGCGAAGCGGCCGGACCGGGTTAATCCCGATGCACTTGTGCGGTGCGTCCTACACAATTAGTGCCACTCGCAAACGGGCCTTGCCCCGCGGCGCGGGGGCCGAGGAGACAAATTCGGTATCCGATCCAAGAACACGAAGAAGGCACCAAAAAAACAAAGTGCCACAGCTATTTTCTCAGGCGCCGCTGGTCGGCGCCTTTTCTTTTGGCGCTGCCAGAATCGCGTCGCTCCAGCTTTCGCGCCCCGTGACCGCTGCACGGCGCCCTCGCCGTGCACGCACCATCAGGGTGCGGGTGCGGGCACGATCGGCGGCGGCGGCCAGGCCATCTCGCTGGCTACCCTCGGCTTGCCGATGGGCGCCGTGGCCTTGCCCTGGCGGATGGCCAGGAGATCGGCCTCGCTCGGGTACTGGTCGAGCAGCCAGTAGTCGAATATCCGCCGTGCGATCGGCGCCGCCGCGCCGGCACCCCAGCCTGCGTTCTCGACGATCACCGCGACCGCGATCTTCGGATCCTGCGCCGGCGCGAAGGCCATGAACAGCGCGTGGTCGCGCTGGTGCTCCTCCAACGCCTTGGCGTTGTACTTGGTGTTGCGCGCCATGCCGACCGCCTGCGCCGTGCCGGTCTTGCCGGCCGCCTGGTAGCCTGCGCCGGCGAACACGCCGCGCGCGGTGCCGCCGGTGACGACGCTGACCAGCCCTTCGCGGACCACCGCCACATTGGCCGGCTTGAACCCCAGGTTGATCGCAGGCGGCTGCTCCACCTCGCGCAGTTCGCCGGACACCGAATCGCGCAGGCTCTTGACCAGGTGCGGCCGGTGCTTGATGCCGCCGGCCGCCACGATGGCGGTCGCCTGCGCCAGCTGCAACATGGTGAACGAGTTGTAGCCCTGGCCGATGCCCAGCGAAATGGTCTCGCCCGCATACCATTGCTGCTGCTGCGGCCGCTTGTAGGCCTTGCGCTTCCACTCGGTCGAGGGCAGCACGCCGCGCACCTCGCCGCCGAGGTCGATGCCGGTGATCTGGCCGAAACCCAGCGGCTTCATGAAGTCGTGGATCATGTCCACGCCCATCTCGTTGGCCAGCGAGTAGTAGTAGATGTTGCTCGACACCTGGATCGAGCGGCGCATGTCGACGTTGCCCAGGTATCCCTCGGGGCTGCCGAAGCGACGGCCGCCGAAATTGAAGTAGCCCGGGTCCAGCACCTGCACGTTCGGTCCGCGCTTGCCCGTCTGCAACGCGGCCAGCGCCATGAACGGCTTGTAGGTCGAGCCGGGCGGATAGGTGCCGCGCAACGCCCGGTTGAGCAAGGGCTTGTCGATCGACTCGTTGAGTTCCTTCCAGCTCTCGGAGTCGATGCCTTCGACGAACAGGTTCGGGTCGAACGTGGGCTTGCTCACCAGCGCCAGCACCTCGCCGGTGCGTGGGTCGAGCGCCACCAGCGCGCCGCGGCGGTCGCCGTACATGTCCTCGACGAGCTTCTGCAGCTTGATGTCCAGGCTCAGCTTGACCGTGTCGCCCGGCGTGGCGGGATGGCTACCCAGGCGCCGCACGGCGCGGCCGCCGGCGGAGGTCTCCATCTGCTCGACGCCGGTCTGGCCATGCAGTTGCTGCTCGTAGCTCTGCTCGATGCCCAGCTTGCCGATGTACTCGGTGCCCTTGTAGTTGGCCAGTTCCTCGTCCGGCCATTCCTCCATGGCCTCCTTCTCGGACTGGTTGATGCGGCCGATGTAGCCCAGCACGTGGCTGCCGGTTTCGCCATTCGGGTAGCTGCGGAACAGCCGCGCGTTGACCTCGACGCCGGGGAATCTGTAGCGCTGCGCGGCAAAGCGCGCCACCTCCTCGTCGCTCAGTCGGGTGCGCACCGGCACCGAGTCGAAGCTGCGCGAATCCTGGCGCAGGCGCTTGAAGCGCCGCCGGTCGCGCGGCGTGATCTCGATGATCTCCGACAGCTGGTCCAGCACCTCCTCGATATTGCCGGCCTTGGACGGCGTGATCTCGAGCGTGTAGGCCGCATAGTTCGAAGCCAGGACGATGCCGTTGCGGTCGAGGATGAGCCCGCGGTTCGGAACCACCGGCACCACGGCCGTGCGGTTGTTCTCGGCGCGGTCGGCGAGCTCCTCGTGCCGAAGTACCTGCAGGTAGTACAGCCGCGCCGCGACCAGGCCGAATCCGAGCAGCACCACCAGAACGGTGACGACCACGCGGCGCCGGAAGCGGGCGACGTCGCCGGCGACATTGCGGATTTCCGTCATGCGGATTCAGAGCCTGGCGGCGCGCCGGAGTTCATCACAGCGGCCGGTTGGCATCCGGCTCCGGCGCGCGCCGCTGCGGCGCCAGCAGCAGCATGCTGGCCACTGGCCAGAGCGCGGCCTCGATGATCGGCGCCAGCAGCACGCCCCAGCCGGGGAAGATGCCGCCGCCGATCATGCGCACGCCCAGCGCGAGCACGTGCGCGAGGGCAAACAGCGGCAGCACCTGGAGCGACTGCGAGAACAGCGGATACCACAGCAGCCGCCGATGCATCATGATCGCCAGGAAGGCCAGCGCCGAGTACACCAGCGCATGCTGGCCCAGCATGGCCGACTGCTGGACATCCATCAGCAGGCCGAACACGAAGGCCGTGCCCACCCCGATGCGCGCCGGCTGGTGGACGCTCCAGAAGACGATCACCAGCGCGAGCAGATCCGGCCGCCACGGCAGGCGTCCGAGCGGCAGCATGTTGATCAGGAAGGCCACCAGCAGGCTGCCCCACAGGAAGACCGGATTGAGCGGCAGCAGCAGTTGCTGCTGCCCGGGTCGCATGATCATGGCGTGCGTCCCTCCGCGGTGCGGTTCTGCGATTGCGCCGGCCTGGCGGGCGGCTTCGGCGGCGCGGGCCTCGTGGCCGTGCTCCGCTCGGGCGCGGCCTTCTCGGCTGCTTTCTCGGCGGCTTTCTCGGCGGGCTTGTCTACAGCCTTCTCGCCGCCCTTTTCGGCGCCCTTCTCGGCAGGCTTCGCGCCGGCGCCCTCGGCGGGCCTGGCGGCCGGCTTGCCCTTGGCGTCGGCCTTGCCCTTGCCGTCGGACTTGTCCCGCGCGTCGGCCTTGGCCGGCGCTTCGCCTGGAACGCCGGCAGCCGCCGCCTCGGCCGGGGTTGCCACGCCCGGTGGCGCTCCCACCGGCTGGACCACCAGCACGTAGCGCACGCCCGTCACGTCGGCCAGCGGCACGCAATGGACGCGGGCGAACGGCGAGTCGGCGCGCCGCTCGATGCGGTCCACGCGCGCGACCGGCAGGCCGGCCGGATACACGCCGTCCACGCCGCTGGTGGCCAGCAGGTCGCCTTCGCGCAGGTCGGCGTCGGCAGACATGAAGCGCAGCTCGAGGCCGCCTCCATGCGCGTTGGCGTCGCCGAAAGCCACGCTGCGCGCGCCGGTGCGCGCCACCTGCACGGGGATGGCCTGGTCGCGATCGACCACCAGCGTCACCTCGCTGGTCAGCGCCTGCACCAGCGTGACCTGCCCCAGCACGCCGTCGGCGTCGATCACCGGCGAACCGGGCAGCACGCCATGGCTGCGGCCCTGGTCGATGACGATCTTGCGCGAGTACGGATCGGCCGCGTCGAACAGCACCTCGGCGGCCTGGGTAGCGACGCGCGTGGTCTGGCGCAGCTCCAGCAGCTGGCGCAGCCGCGCGTTGTCCTGGGACAGGGCCTCGGTCTGGTTGGCCCGCTCGGCCAGCCGCGCCATGGCCTGGCGCGCCTGCGCCTCGGCGCGCTGCGCCTCGCGCAGGTCATCGAAATAGCGGCCGCCGCCCAGCACCAGCTGGACGGGCTTGAGCGCCAGCCACTGGGCCGGGTAGAGCACGGTGCCGATCGCCTTGCGGATCGGCTGGACCAGGTGGAAGCGCCCGTCGGCCACCATCAGGAAAAGCGCCAGCGCGCTGAAGAAGATCAGCTTGGACAGCGCCGACGGCCCCTGGTGGAACAGGGGCGGCGCAGTACGGTCGAGAGTGCCGAGCGGCATGCGTGTTTATGCCACGAGCCGCGCTTCAGTTGCATATCCGGCATCCGCCGGCCACCCATTCGGGAAGTGCCGCGGAACCGGCTTCGCCGGGCCGCAGGCGCTGCCCCCGGAAGGGGGTTGGCGAAGCGACACGCAGTGCGCGCAGCCTGGGGTCGAGACTATTCACTCGTGAAGATGCTGCCCAGCCGGTCCATGCGCTCGAGCGCGATGCCGCAGCCGCGCACCACGCAGCTGAGCGGGTCCTCGGCCACCAGCACAGGCAGGCCGGTTTCCTCGGCCAGCAGCCGGTCCAGGTCGCGCAGCAGCGCGCCGCCGCCGGTCAGCATCATGCCGCGCTCGGCGATGTCGGCGCCCAGTTCGGGCGGCGTCTGCTCGAGGGCGTTCTTGACCGACGAGACGATGTTGTTCAGCGGCTCGGTCAGCGCCTCGAGCACCTCGTTGGAGCTGATGGTGAAGCTGCGCGGCACGCCTTCGGACAGGTTGCGGCCCTTGACTTCCATTTCCTTGACTTCGGAGCCCGGGAAGGCCGAGCCGATGGTCTTCTTGATGACCTCGGCGGTGGGCTCGCCGATGAGCATGCCGTAGTTGCGGCGGATGTAGTTGATGATGGCCTCGTCGAAGCGGTCGCCGCCGACGCGGACGCTGCCCTTGTAGACCATGCCGCCGAGCGAGATGACGCCCACCTCGGTGGTGCCGCCGCCAATGTCCACCACCATCGAGCCGCTGGCTTCCGATACCGGCAGGCCGGCGCCCAGGGCGGCGGCCATCGGCTCCTCGATCAGGTAGACGGAGGTGGCGCCTGCGGCCTCGGCCGCATCCTTGATGGCACGGCGCTCGACCTGCGTCGAGCCGCACGGCACGCAGATGATGATGCGCGGGCTCGGCGTGAGCAGCGTGCGCGGGTGCACCATCTTGATGAACTGCTTGATCATCTGCTCGGTGATGACGAAGTCGGCGATCACGCCGTCCTTCATCGGGCGGATTGCCTCGATGTTGCCGGGCACCTTGCCCAGCATGGCCTTGGCCTCGGCGCCGACGGCCTGGATCACCTTCTTGCCGTGCGGGCCGCCTTCGTGGCGGATGGCCACGACCGAGGGCTCGTCGAGCACGATGCCCTTGTTGCGGGCAAAGATGAGGGTGTTGGCGGTTCCGAGGTCAATGGCCAGGTCGGTGGAAAAGTACCGACGGAATGCTCCGAACATGTGCAGGGTCCTTGAGGGCACGCATGCGCTTCGGCATGTCGTCGCCCTGTTCTTGTCTTGAAGGGGTGAAATGGGTTGCTTGCGCCATTTGCCGGCGCGCGCGTGGGGTGCGCGGCAAAGGCGGGATAATACCCGAATCCCCCCTGAATACAGCGCCGCCGAAGCCTCCGTGCGGCGTGTTTGAGGCCGGTTTCCGGTCGGAATTTCACCGATGTCCCTGTCTTCTTCCGATATCGCGCGCATCGCCTCGCTCGCCCGGCTCGACCTTGGCGTCGAAGAAAGCGAGCGCATGCTCACGCAGATCAACGGCTTCTTCGACCTGGTCGAGCGCATGCGCTCGGTCGACACCACCGGCGTGGCGCCGCTGGCCCACCCGGTGGCGGCGATCGAGGACGTCACCCTGCGCCTGATGGACGACGTGGTCAGCGAGCCCGACAACCGGGCCGCCAACCAGAAGAACGCCCCGGCGGTCGAAGCCGGCCTGTTCCTCGTGCCGAAGGTGATCGAATGAGCGCCGCCAAGGATCTGCACCACCTGGGCGTTGCCGGACTGTCGCGCGCGCTGGCCGCCCGCGAGGTGTCCGCCACCGAGGCCGCGCAGCACTTCCTGGCCCGCGCGCGCGATCGCCAGGCGCTGGGCGCCTTCCTGGCGATCGACGAGTCGGTCACGCTGGCCCAGGCGCGCACGGCCGACGCGCGCATCGCCGCCGGCGGCGCTCCGGCCCTGGCTGGCGTGCCGGTGGCGCACAAGGACATCTTCGTCACCACCGACTTCCCCACCACGGCGGGATCGCGCATGCTGGCGGGCTACCGCTCGCCCTTCGACGCGACCGTGGTGCGCAAGCTCGCCGAGGCCGGCGCGGTCACGCTGGGCAAGCTCAGCTGCGACGAATTCGCCATGGGCTCGGCCAACGAGAACGTGGCCGTGCCCGCCGTCGGCGCGCAGCAGGCCACCCCGGTGCGCAACCCCTGGGACACCGGCCGCGTGCCGGGCGGCTCGTCCGGCGGCAGCGCGGTCGCGGTGGCGGCCGGCCTGGCGCCGGCGGCGACCGGCACCGACACCGGCGGCTCGATCCGCCAGCCGGCCTCCTTCTGCGGCGTCACCGGCATCAAGCCGACCTACGGCCGGGCCTCGCGCTACGGCATGGTGGCTTTCGCCTCCAGCCTGGACCAGGCCGGGCCGATGGCGCGCTCGGCCGAGGACTGCGCCCTGCTGCTCGGCGCCCTGTGCGGGCCCGACCCGCAACGCGACGCCACCTCGCTGGACCGGCCGGCCGAGGACTACACCCGCCACCTGGGCGATTCGCTGCAGGGCCTGCGCATCGGCGTGCCGCGGGAATTCGTCGGCGAAGGCGTGGCGCCGGGCGTGCGCGCGGCGATCGAGGCGGCGCTGGCCGAATACGAGAAGCTGGGCGCCCGCCGCGTCGAGGTGTCGCTGCCGCGCACCGAACTGTCGATCCCGGTCTACTACATCCTGGCCGCCGCCGAGGCATCGAGCAACCTGAGCCGCTTCGACGGCGTCAAGTTCGGCTATCGGGCCCCCGAATACCGCGATCTGGCCGACATGTACCGCAAGACGCGCGAGCAGGGCTTCGGCGACGAGGTCAAGCGCCGCATCATGATCGGCACCTACGTGCTGTCGCACGGCTACTACGACGCCTACTACCTGCAGGCGCAGAAGGTGCGCCGCATGATCGCCGACGACTTCCAGCAGGCCTTCCGGGACTGCGACGTCATCGCCGGCCCGGCCGCCCCCACGGTGGCCTGGAAGCTCGGCGAACACGGCGACGACCCGGTGGCCGACTACCTGGCCGACATCTTCACCCTGCCCGCCTCGCTGGCCGGGCTGCCCGGCATGAGCGTGCCGGCCGGCTTCGACGGCGCGATGCCGGTGGGCCTGCAGCTGATCGGCAACTACTTCGGCGAGGCGCGCCTGCTCAATGCGGCGCACCAGTTCCAGCAGGCCACCGACTGGCACCTGCGCACGCCCCCCGGCTTCTGAGCGAACAGACACCATGAGCGAGATCGCCAACCCCTTCGAGCAACAGCAGCAGGGCCGTCCGACCGGCCCGCTGGTGCAGGGCTACGAGGTCATCATCGGCTTCGAGACCCACGCGCAGCTGTCCACTGCCAGCAAGATCTTCAGCCGCGCCAGCACTGCCTTCGGCGCCGAACCGAACACGCAGGCCTGCGCGGTCGACCTGGCCCTGCCCGGAACCCTGCCGGTGATGAACAAGGGCGCGGTCGAACGCGCCATCCGGCTTGGCCTGGCGCTGGGCAGCACCATCGCCGAACGCTCGGTGTTCGCGCGCAAGAACTACTTCTATCCCGACCTGCCCAAGGGCTACCAGATCAGCCAGTACGAGATTCCGGTGGTGCAAGGCGGCGCAGTGTCGTTCTTCGTCGGCGACGAGCACAAGACGGTGCGCCTGGTGCGCGCCCACCTCGAGGAAGACGCCGGCAAGTCGCTGCACGAGGACTTCGTCGGCCAGTCCGGCATCGACCTGAACCGCGCCGGCACGCCGCTGCTCGAGATCGTCACCGAGCCGGACATGCGCTCGACCGCCGAGGCCGTGGCCTATGCCCGCGAGCTGCACAAGATCGTCACCTGGATCGGCATCTGCGACGGCAACATGCAGGAAGGCTCGTTCCGCTGCGACGCCAACGTGTCGGTGCGGCGGCCGGGCCAGCCCCTGGGCACGCGCCGCGAGATCAAGAACCTCAACAGCTTCCGCTTCATGCAGCAGGCGATCGACTACGAGATCCGCTGGCAGATCGAGCGGCTGGAAGACGGGCTCGCGATCGAACAGGCGACCGTGCTGTTCGACCCCGACACCGGCGAGACCCGCGCCATGCGCACCAAGGAAGACGCAGCCGACTACCGTTACTTTCCCGACCCCGACCTGCCGCCTCTGGCGATCGGCGCCGACTGGATCGAGCAGGTGCGCCTGGGCATGCCCGAGCTGCCGCGCGCCATGGCCGAGCGCTATCAGAGCGAACACGGCCTGCCGGCCTACGACGCCAGCCTGCTCACGCAGAGCCAGGCGCACGCGCGCTATTTCGAGGCCGCCGTTGCGGCCGGCGCCGCCCCCAAGCTGGCCAGCAACTGGATCAACGGCGAGATCGCGCGGCGGCTCAACGCCCAGGACGCCATCGGCATCGACGCCGCGCCCGTCGGCGCCACGCAACTGGCCCGGCTGATCACGCGCATTGCGGACGGCACGGTGTCGAACAACGCCGCGCGCCAGGTGTTCGAAGCCCTGTGGAGCGGCGACGGCAGCGACGTCGACGCCATCATCGAGGCCAAGGGCCTCAAGCAGATGAGCGATACCGGCGCGCTGGAGAAGATCGTCGACGACGTGCTGGCCAGCAACCAGAAGAACATCGACGAATACCGCGCCGGCAAGGAAAAGGCATTCAATGCCCTGGTCGGCCAGGTGATGAAGGCCAGTGCCGGCAAGGCCAACCCGGCCCAGGTCAACGCCTTGTTGAAGGCGAAGCTGGGCTGACCGACGCCGGCGTCGTGGCGCCCTTGAGCACGGAGGGCGGCCACAAGCGCATGAGCTGGGCCCGCTCCTCGTCGAAGCGCGCCGACACCCGGCGCTTTTCCTCGTTCTGATCGGCGATGAAGCGCAACTGCACCTTGGTGCTCTGCTCGATTCCCTCGGCCTGGCGCCGCAGCGAGTCGGGCGCGCGCGACAGGTCGCGGCCGTAGAACTCCAGCTCCTGGTCGACCTTGGTCCGCTCCTGCGCCAGCTCTTCGACCCGATTGCGCGCCGCCTGGATCACGACGTCGATCTGCGCCAGGGCCTCGGTGCGCTCGCGGTCGTGCGCCGCCGGCGTCGGGTAGCGGACCAGCAGCGCGCGCGCGCGGCGGCGTTCCTCGAGCGCGCGCTGGGCTTCCTGCATGGCCAGGCGCTCGCGTTCCTCCTGCTCGGCCTGCTCGCGCGCCGTGAGGGTCGGGCCGAGCACGCGGATCACGGTGCCGCCGGGACTGAGCACGCGCTGCTCGCGATCGGAGCAGGCAGCGATGGGGCGGTCGGCCGTGAGCGTGCGCCCCTGGGCGTCGACGCAGGTGAAGACCTCCCGGACCAGCGGCTGGCCGCCCTGGGCCGAGGCTGTCTGCGCGAGGAGCATCAGGCCGGCGGCCAGGGCGAGGTTGGAAAGAGTAGTCAGCCGCGCCACGTATGGAATTGGTTCTGTTGAGGGTATTGCACCCGGACTACCCCGCGCCGTAGCGCGCGCGGTAGTCCAGCACGGCCTGCCGGTGCTCCTGCAGGCCGTCGTCGGCGCGATTGCTCAGATAGTGAAGCAAGTCGTCGAGCGTGGCAATTGCGACAACCGCCATGCCCAGCTGGTTGCGCACGTACTGGACCGCGCTGTGGTCGACGTCGCGGCCGTTCTCGGTGGCCTTTTCCTGCCGGTCCAGCGCGATGACCACCGCATGCGGCTCGGCGCCCGCGGCACGGATCGCGGCGATGGACTCGCGCACGGCGGTGCCGGCGGACATCACGTCGTCGACGATGAGCACCCGGCCCTTCAGGGCGGCCCCGACCAGCGTGCCGCCTTCGCCGTGGTCCTTGGCTTCCTTGCGGTTGTACGAAAAAGGGACACTGCGCCCGCGCCGCGCCAGCTCGGCGGCCACCGTGGCGGCCAGCGGGATGCCCTTGTACGCCGGCCCGAAGATCATGTCGAACTCGACCGCGCTCTCGATCAGCCGGTCTGCATAGAATTGCGCCAGCCGCATCAGCTTGGCGCCGTCGTCGAACAGACCGGCGTTGAAGAAGTAGGGGCTCATGCGGCCGGCCTTGGTCTTGAACTGGCCGAAGCGAAGCACCCCCGAATCCAGCGCGAACTGCACAAAGTCCTGTGCGACTGCGCTTTGCCCATTTTGATTGCCACCAGCCGAAGCCATCGGGGACCTTTCCTTGTTCAAACTTACCAGCCTCAATCTCAATGGCCTGCGTTCCGCTGCGACCAAAGGCGTCGCCGACTGGGTGGCGGAACTCGCGCCGGATTGTATTTGCATGCAGGAAATCCGGGTCCAGGCCAGCGACATCGAGGGCCGCTTCGAGGAAATGGCCGGCCTCAAGGGCCATTTCCATTTCGCTCAGAAGAAAGGCTACGCCGGTACCGCCATCTACAGCCGCCATGAACCGAGCGGGGTCGTCATCGGCTGGGGCGACCAGGAATTCGACGCCGAGGGCCGCTACCTCGAACTGCGCTTCGACACGCCGACGCGCAAGTTCTCGGTGATCAGCTGCTATTTTCCCAGCGGATCGTCCGGCGAGGAGCGCCAGGCCGCCAAGTTCCGGTTCCTGGCGGGCTTCTTCCCCTACCTGCTGGCACTCAAGCGCGAGCGCGAGTTCGTGTTGTGCGGCGACATCAACATCGCCCACAAGGAAGCCGACCTGAAGAACTGGAAGGGAAACCTGAAGAACAGCGGCTTCCTGCCCGAGGAACGCGCCTGGATGACGCGCCTGCTCGACGCCGGTGCCGAGGGCGCGGGCCTGGTCGACGTCTACCGCCGGCTCAAGCCGGACACCACCGACGAGTGCTACACCTGGTGGAGCAACCGTGGCCAGGCGCGCGCGAAGAACGTGGGCTGGCGCCTCGACTATCACCTGGCCACGCCGGCCATCGCCGAGCTGGCACGCAGCGAGGAGATCTACCGGACGGTGCGCTTCTCCGACCACGCGCCGATCACGGTGGACTACGAGTTCACGCTCTGAGCCGCCCCGAGGCTTGAAGGTGCAGCCGGCGCCAGTGCCGCCGCCTCAGCCGCAGCAGCCCTGCGCCCCCTCCAGGTAGTACGGCCCGAGGTCCTGGGCCAGCGCGCGAAGCGTCTGCAGCCACTCGCCATGCCGCGGGTCGGCCGCCAGCGCGGCGCGTGCGCGCGCGACCAGTTCGGCGCGCAGCGCCGCCTCGTCGATGCCGGTGACGCGGCCCGCCTCGACAACGCTGCGCCCGCCCACCATCACGCGGGCGACGTGGCTGCCGTTCGCGCGGGCCAGCAGCAGGTCCATCGGGTCGACGTCGTCGAAAAGGGCGTCGTCGTCGAGCGCGTCCCAGTCGAGCAGCACCAGGTCGGCCGGCGCGCCGGCCTGCAGGCGGCCGGTCGCGATCGCCCCGGCGCCGCTCACGCTGCGCGGGCCGTTTCCGCCGGCGAACGCCCACAGCTGCTGGCGCGTCATGCGGGTGTCGAACCCCCAGCCGCGGTGCAGCATGTAGGCCACGCGCATCTCGCGCAACGCGTCGTCGTCTTCGTCGAATCCGGTGCCGTCCAGGCCCATCGCCACGCGGCAGCCCTGGCGGAGCATCTCCTGCACCGGGGCGATGCCGGACTTGAGGTAGAGGTTCGAACTGGTGTTGACGGCAATGGTCACGCCGCGTTCGGCCAGCAAGGCCAGTTCGTCGGGCCGCGCATGGGCGCAGTGGGCCAGCGTCAGGCGCGGGCTCAGCAGGCCGATGTCGTCCAGGAATCGCAGCATGCCCTGCGGATGATGCCGGTCGGCCCAGGCACGCTGGTAAGGCGTCTCGAGGCAATGCATGTGCACCGGCCGGCCGGTGTCGGCCGATGCGCGCGCAATGGCCTCGAGCAGCGGCGTGCTGCACCACTGCACCGCCGCGGGCCCGTACTGCGCGGTGACGTTCGCGTCGAAGCCGCCGTCCCGCAGCATCTGCGCGACCTCGTCGACCTGGTGGATCTGCTGCGCCGGGGCGGCCGACTTCGCCGCCAGGCGGCCGGCAACCGCGTCGCGGATGCCCGGGCGGAGGGCGCGCAGGACGGCTGCGTCGCCCTCGTAGCCGATGCCGTTGCGGTCCCGCATCACCACCGCGAAGCCGATGCGCACGCCCACGTCGCGCGCCGCGCGCGCCACGTGCCGCGCCTCTTCGACGTAGGGCATGCCGCCCTGCACGCGGGTGTAGTGCACCATCAGGTTGGCGACGCCGTGCCGGACCGATCGCGCGAAGGACGTGGCGGCGCACAGGTAAGGGTCCAGGCCCGGGACCACGCCGTTGAACGGCAGCCAGCTTTCCAGCGGCTTGTCGTAGGCCCCGAGCGTGGCGCTGCGGAAGGTGCGGCCATGGTCGTGCGCATTGGACAGCGCCGGCATGGCCAGAAGCCGCCGACCGGCGGCCGCGCTGCCGATCGGCGCGATGCCGGCAATGCGGCCGTCGGCGTCGATGCGGATGCGCATGTCCGCTTGCGGGGCCTGCGCGCCCGGGTCGGGCAGGAGCCAGGCGCAGTCGATTTCGCGGGGAGTGTCGTGGTGCATGGGATGACGGGCAAGCTTGGGATGGATTTGACACGCAATCCCCAGGCCTGACGGCCCGGCGCCCCGCATGTCGTATCAGTCCAGTCCGGCCTTGTCCAGGCCGTAAGCCTTGTCGAGCACGCCGGGCGGGGTGCGGAAGGCCACGTTGAGGCGGTTCCAGGCGTTGATGGTCATCACCGCGAAGGTCAGCGCAGACAGTTCCTTTTCGCTGAACTGTTCGCGCACCTCGGCGAACACGTCATCGGGCACGCCATGCGCGCCCAGGCTGGTCACCGCTTCGGTCCAGGCCAGGGCCGCGCGCTCGCGCGAGCTGAACAACGGCGACTCGCGCCACACCGGCAAGTGGTGCAGCCGCAGCGGGCGTTCGCCGTGCATGTGGGCCTGCTTGACATGCATGTCGAGGCAGAAGGCGCAGCCATTGATCTGCGAGGCGCGGATCTCCACCAGGTGATGGATCGCCGGCTCGAGGCCGGCGCCGCGGGTGAGTGCGCCGAGTTCGACCAGCTTATTGAACATGTCCGGCACTTGCTGCATGGCATTGAGGCGTTGCGTCATGAAAATTTCCTGTTGAGACAAGGGGGTTGGGAGGAACGCGCGGATGTTGTCCATCCGCAACCCTGAAGACGTTCGGCACGCGTCGCTTGTGACATCGCCGCACAGGAAAAGCCGGGAAGGCTCAGTGCGCCCAGGCCGCGGCGACGCGCGCGAGCTTGTCCGGATTGCGCTGCACGTGGATGCGGACGATGCGCCCGTCGTCGATCTCGTAGGTCTGCGCGGACTCCAGCACACCGTCGATGAAGCGCAACATGCCCCACTGGCCGTTGATGCGCGCCACGGCCAGGCGCTGCCCGTCGCCGTGGCGGCGATGACTGGCCAGGTACAGGCGGGCGATGCGCTCGCCGCCCTGCAGCGGCTTGGGAAAGGTCGGCACCCGCCCGCCGCCGTCGCCGATCAGCTCGGCGCCCTCGGCCAGCATGGCGCGCATGGCGGCCATGTCGCCGTGCGTGACGGCACGGGCGAAACCTTGCAGCAGACGCTCGTGGGCCGCCGGCGAGACCGTCTGGCGCGGGCGTTCGTCGTGCAGCTGCGCGCGGGCCCGGTGCACCAGCTGGCGGCATGCCGCCTCGGACTTGCCCACCGCCTGCGCGACCTCGGAATAGTCGGCGTCGAACACTTCCTTGAGCAGGTAGGCGGCGCGCGCCTCGGGCGAGAGCCGTTCGAGCAGCAGCAGGAACGCCACCGAGATCTGGTCGGCCCGCTCGAGCATCTGCTCCGGGTTGTCGGGCGCGTCGCCCAGCACCGGCTCGGGCAGCCACATCCCGGCGTAGTGGGCCCGCTGCACGCGCGCGGCGCGCAGCCGGTCGATCGCCAGGCGGGTGGTCACCGTCACCAGCCAGCCCTCGGTGCTGTCGGGCCCGGCCTCGCCGGATCGCTCGTGCCAGCGCAGCCAGGCGTCCTGCACCACCTCCTCGGCCTCGGCGACCGTGCCGAGCATGCGATAGGCGATGCCCTGCAGGCGCGGGCGGAGGCGGACGAATGTCTTGTCGAGATCTTCCATGACAGCCAGGACGTTCGGAGCAGCCATTTTGTGACATCGCCCGCGCGCCCGGCCGGGCATCCGGGCGCCGCGTTCAGGCCGGGCCGTCGCGCAGGGCCCGCTCGGCCAGCAGGAACGTGGCGGCATTCCAGCTCTGTCCGGCCATGCCGCCGGCGGCCAGCGAGCGGCCGTGGAACCACTCCGTGAAGCGCCAGTCGTCCGCCTGGTTCGCCCGGGCCAGCGCCGCCAGCTCGGACCAGGCCTGGGGCACCAGGCCCAGGCGCGCGAGCGCCAATACCCAGTAGCCGCCCACGAAGGGCCAGATGCCGCCGTTGTGGTACTGGTGCACCAGGTTCTGCTGGTGGCGTCCCATGTACGGACGCCACAGCGGATGCTGGCGCGCCAGGGGGTGCAGCACCACCCGCAACGGATAGGGCTCGGACGCCCGGGCCGCATGGATGGTGCGCACGATGCGGCGCGCCATGGCCGAATCGGCCAGCCCGCACAGGATCGCCAGCAGGTTGCCGAAGACGTCGCCTTCGTCGCCCACCACCGACAGGTTGACGAAGCTCAGGTACATGCCCGGATCGCGCCGGCCGCGCCGCGCATAGTGGCGCAACAGCCGCGCGCGGTGGTATTGCGGCAGGTCGCGCTGGAACGGGTTGAACAGATGGTTGAAGTGGTGGGCGGTCGCGTCCGCGTGCGCCAGGCCGAAGCGGCGCTTGACCTCGAACCACAGCGCGTTGGTGTAGAGCACGTAGCCCGAGCGCGGCATGATGTCGGCCCAGTCGCTCGCCTCGTTCTGCTGCAGCAGCCGGAAATGCTGGTGCTCCTGCGCCAGCAGCCAGCCGATGGCGCGCCCGGCTTCGTCCCGCCAGCGGTCGGCACCGACCGCGCCCTGGCCGCGCGCGTGGTCGACCGCGATGAGCCACCACAACGTCGCGTCGATGCAGCCGAGGTACCAGAAATCGGCGTCCTGCCCTTGCGGGTCGACGTACTTCGGGATCTGCCCGTTCGCCGCCTGCTGCGCCGCCAGCGACTCCAGGCTGGCAACCGCACCCTGCTCGAGCGCGGGCACGCCGCTGCCGCACATCGCCATCACGCAGATGGCCGCGTCGCGGCCGAAGATGCGGGTGTAGCGCCGCGCGACCGATGCCGCGCTGGGAGTGGCCGCCAGGATGCCGTGCGGCGTCAGGTTGCGCTGCAGCAGGTCGAGCGAGGCGCGGCTGCAGGCGCGGATCAGGTCAAGGTCGTCGGAGTCCGGTTGCATGCGCCCATGCTACGGCGCGCCGGCATGCCGGGCCATGTGCACCTGGTGCAGCGTGATCTTGCGCACCTCCGACTGGCTGGTCTCGATGTGGGCGCGCAGCAGCATCGCAGCCTGGTCGCCGCGGTTGGCGCGCACCGCCTTGAGGATCTTGGCGTGCTCGTCGTAGGTGGCGTCGATGCGCCGCTGCAGGGTGAAGTCCAGCCGGCGGATGATGCGGATGCGCTCGGTCACGTCGCGGTGGATGCGCGCCATCTCGGCGTTGCCGGCGGCGGCCACCAGGTCGCAGTGGAACCGCTCGTCCCATTGCGCCACCTGCTCGGCGTCGGCGCTGCGCTGCGCCGGCGGCACCAGCCAGATCGCGGCCAGTTGCTCGAGCAGGCTGCGGTCCACCCGCTGGTCCGTCTCGCACAGCCGGTGCACGGCCGTGGTCTCCAGCACCATGCGAACGTCGTAGAGCTGCTCGAACTGGTCGAAGTCGAAGGGCAGCACGCGCCAGCCGCTGCGAAACAGCACCTCGACGAAACCCTCCTGCTGCAGGCGAAAGAGGGCCTGGCGCACGGGCGTGCGCGACACGCCCAGGCGTTCGCTGATCTCGTTCTCGGTGAAGCGGTCGCCCGGCACGAGGCGAAACCCGGCGATGTCGCGCTTGAGCTGCGCATGCACCTCGTCCGCACGCGTGCGAAAGACCGCGACGGTGTCGGCCGCGGGGGCAGCGGCTCGGGCGGGCCTGACGGGGCGGACGGCGGTGCGGGCAGCGGTCACCTGGGTGATCTTAGGCCGCGCGCGCTGCCGCCGGCAAGGTGGCGGGCCCGGCCGCGCCAAGCGCAGCCAGCAGTGCCGTGCTGGGCGCCGTCCAGCCGACGATGCCGCCCTGCGCGCGCACCATCTCCAGCGTGGCCGCCTTGAACTGCGGGAAGTAGCTTTCGGTGCAGTCCTCCAGCAGGAGGCAGTCGTAGCCGCGGTCGTTGGCCTCGCGCATGCTCGTCTGCACGCAGACCTCGGTGGTGACCCCGGCGAACAGCAGCCAGCGGATGCCGCGTTCCTGCAACCGGGCCTGCAGCCCGGTCGCATAGAAGGCGCCCTTGCCGGGTTTGTCGAGCACGATCTCGCCGTCCACCGGCGCCAGCGCGTCGATGATCTGGCTGCCCGGCTCGCCGGCGACCAGGATGCGCCCCATCGGTCCGGCGTCGCCGATGCGCAGGCGGGGGTTGCCGCGGTTGCGCTTGGCGGGCGGGCAATCGGCCAGGTCCGGCCGGTGCGCTTCGCGCGTGTGCACCACCAGGCCGCCGGCCTCGCGCCAGGCGGCCAGCAGCGCCTGGCAGGCCGGCACGATCTTCGCCAGCAGGCTGACGTCGTTGCCCAGCGTCTCGCCGAAGCCGCCCGGCTCGATGAAGTCGCGTTGCATGTCGATCAGCACCAGCGCGGTGCGTTCGGCTTCGCACGCGAAGGCAAAGGGTTCGGCGTCGATTCGCAGCAGGCGGGGGCTCGTCGTCATGGCGGCTCTCGTTGGTGGATGGCGTCTTGCGTTGCCGTTCAGGCCGCCTCGCGCAGCGGCGATGGGTCGGCGGCCTGGGCCGGCACGGCAGGCGGCGCAGGGGCGGCTGCGCCGTGGTGGTCGCCGCCGCCCATGTGGGCGCCCAGTACGTGGCGCTGCGCGCCGTCCGCCTGCGTCTCGTAGACGATGCGGCCTTCGCTCATGACCACGATGCGGTCGGCCAGCTCCAGCAGTTCGTCCAGGTCCTCGCTGACCAGCAGCACGGCACCGCCGCGGTTGCGCACGCCAACGATGCGCGCGTGAATCTCGGCAACCGCCGCGAAGTCGAGGCCGAACACCGGGTTGGCCGCGATCAGCACGGCGATGTCGCCGGCCAGCTCGCGCGCGAGCACGGCGCGCTGGACGTTGCCGCCGGACAGGCTGCGGATGGGCGCGTTCTCGCCCTGCGTCTTGACGCCGTAGCCGGCGATCCACTCGCGCGCCCGTGCGCGCCAGGCCGCAAAGCGCAGCAGGCCGCCGCGGGCCAGCGGGGGCTGGTCGAAATCGCGCAGCGCCATGTTCTCGGCCACGCTGAGGTCGCCGACGCAGGCATTGCGCAACGGCTCCTCGGGCAGGCTGCGCACCTTCAGACGGCGGTTCTGCTCGCGCCTGGCCGCGTAGGGATGGCCGTCGACGCGGACCTGCCCGGCCAGGCGCGGGCGCTGGCCGACCAGCGCCTCCACCAGTTCGCGCTGGCCGTTGCCGGAGACGCCGGCCACGCCGAGGATCTCGCCGGCCCGCACCTGCAGCGACAACGCGCGCACGGCGAGCGTTCCGCGGTCGCCTGCCGCGCTCAGGCCTTGCACCTCGAGCGCCACCGGGGCGTCAGGCGCGACCCCGCTGCCCGGCGCGCGCGAGGCGGGCCGGTCGCGAAGCTGGTCGGCCACGCCGGCGGTGCCGGCGGCCTCGCCCATCATGGCCGCGGCCAGCTGCGCCGGCCGGGTGGCGGCCACACTGCAATGGTGCACCGCCCTGCCCCGCCGCAGGACCGTCACGTCGTCGGCGTACTGCATCACCTCGCGGAACTTGTGCGTGATGATCAGCACCGTGCACAGGCCGCTGCGGGCGAACTCGCGTACGTGGCTGAGCACTTCGTCCGCTTCCTGCGGCGTGAGCACCGAGGTGGGCTCGTCCAGTATCAGCAGGCGCGGCTTCAGGTACAGCTGCTTGAGCAGCTCCAGCTTCTGCTTCTCGCCCGCGGCCAGTTCGGCCGGGCGGGCGTCCAGGTCCAGCGTGAACGGCGTGGTCGACAGGAACCGCCGCAGCTCGGCGCGCTTTTCCTTCCAATCGATGACCGCCGGCGTGCGGCCGCCGGCCAGGAGCAGGTTCTCGGCGACCGTCATGCCCGGCGCCAGCGTGAAGTGCTGGTAGACCATGCCGATGCCCAGCGTCCGGGCGACGATCGGGTTGGCGATGGCCTGCTCGCGCCCGTCGATGAGGATGCTGCCCTCCTCGGCCACCTGGAAGCCGGCCACGCACTTGACCAGCGTGCTCTTGCCGGCGCCGTTCTCGCCCAGCAGGGCATGGACGGTGCCGGGCTCCACCCGCATGGTCACCGCATCCATCGCAGTGAAGCTGCCGAAGCGCTTGGTCAGCTGGTAGGTGTCGAGCGCCAGCGCGCCGGTCGCGCGCGGCTGCGGCTCGAGCGGCGCGATCATGCCGCCGCCTCCGCCAGCGAAGGCGCCGACGCACCCAGTGCGGCGAGCAGCGCCTGCGAGTGCGCATGGGCGCCGAACACGCCGCCCTGCATCGTGATCATCTTCAGCGCCGCCAGGTGATTGGCTGGGTCGGTGGCCGCGGTGCAGTCCGACAGCACCAGGCACTCGAAACCGCGGTCGTTGGCTTCGCGCATCGTGGTGTGCACGCACACGTCGGTCGTGATGCCGGCCAGCACCAGGTTGTCGATGCCGCGCGTGCGCAGGATGAGTTCCAGGTCGGTGGCGCAGAACGACCCCTTGCCCGGTTTGTCGATCACCACCTCGCCCGGCAATGGCGCGAGTTCCGGGATGATCTCCCAGCCCGGCTCGCCGCGCACCAGGATGCGTCCGCACGGCCCGACGTCGCCGATGCCGATGCCGCCGGTGCCGATCTGCCGCGAGCGCCAGCGCTTGTTCGCCGGCAGGTCCGACAGGTCGGGCCGGTGCCCTTCGCGCGTGTGCATCACGTGATGGCCGGCCGCGCGCATGGCCGACATCACGCGCCGCAGCGGCGCGATCGGCGCCCGCGTCAGCCCGATGTCGTAGCCCATCTTGTCGACGTAGCCGCCGGGCCCGCAGAAGTCCGTCTGCATGTCGATTACGACGAGCGCCGTGTTGGCCGGTCGCAGGTCGCCGTTGTAGGGCCAGGGATAGGGGTTGGCATCCACGTGCAGCGTCATGTCGGCCTCTCCTTCGGGCGTGTTCACCGTGTCGACGACAGCTCGCCCGGGCTGCCCGCGGCGGCCGTGCCCGGCTTGCAGCTGGCATACAGGATGACCAGCGTCAGCACGTACGGCACGGTGTTGAACAGGTGGTAGCCCCAACCGATGCCGACCGACTGCAGCGCCGGACCGAGCGCGCCGGCGCCACCGAACAGCAGCGCGGCACCGACGCAACGCAGCGGGCTCCAGCGCGCGAAGATCACCAGCGCCACGGCAATCAGGCCCTGGCCGCTGGAGATGCCCTCGTTCCAGCTGCCGGGATAGAACAGCGTCAGCGAGGCTCCGCCCAGGCCGGCAATGAAGCCGCCGGCGGTGGTCGCGGCAATGCGGATGCCAGGCACCGAGTAGCCGAGCGCGCGCGTCGCACTTGCCGAATCACCGGCCAGGCGCACCAGCAGCCCGGCGCGGGTGCGGGCGAAGCCCCACCACATCAGCGCCGCCAGCGCGACGCCGATCGGCACCAGCGCATTGACCTGCAGCGCGGCACGCACCGCGGCGCTGCTGCTCCATTCGCCCAGCGGGATCGGCGGGATCTGCGGCGCCTGCGGCTGGATCAGGGGTTTGCCCAGATAGAAGGCCAGGCCGGTGCCCAGCAGCATCAGCGCGATGCCGGTGGCGACATCGTTGACGCCATCGAGCGAACACAGCAACCCGTGCAGCAGGGCCAGCGCCGCGCCCGCGCCGGCGCCGATGAGCACGCCCAGCCAGGCTGAACCGGTGAGGTAGGCGCCGCCGAACGACGCCATTGCCGACAGCACCAGCACGCCCTCCAGCCCGAGGTTGATGCGGCCGGATTTCTCGGTCAGGCACTCGCCCAGGCTGACGAACAGGAAGGGCGCGCCCACGCGCAACGCCCCGCCGACGATGCCCGCGAACAACGCGATCCACTGGTCGGCGCTCATGTCGGGGCCCTCTGCGGAATGCGCAGGCGCAGCCAGCGCGCGCCGAATGTCTTCCAGTCCATTCCGCGCAGCGCCTCGCTCGCCAGGATCAGCACGAAGGCGATGCCCTGCAGCACCAGCACCGAGGCGTCGGGCAGGCCCAGGCGGCGCTGCAGCATGGAGCCGGCGGCGCCGAATCCGCCGAACAGGATGGCCACCGGAATGATGGCCGCTGGGTTCTGGCGGGCGATGAACGCGACCAGGATGCCGGCATAGCCGTACCCGGCGATGAGCGAGGCGTTGGCATTGGTGTGCACCGCCGCCACCTCGATCGCGCCCGCGAGGCCGGCGCAGGCGCCGCCCAGCGCGCACGCCAGCACGATCAGCCGCGTGGCGGGCAGCCCCACCAGCGCCGCCGCGCGCGGATTGCCGCCCACCACCCGCACCGAGAAGCCCGACGCCGTGCGGCGCAGCCAGAAGCCGAGGGCGATGCAGGCGAGCACGCCCACCACCAGGCCCCAGTGCACGTCCGACCCCGCGATGCCGCCGATCAGCAGGCCTTCGTCCAGCGAATGCGTGGACGGCTTGTTCAGGCTGGCCGGGTCGCGCAGCGGCCCTTCCACCAGATGCTTGAAGATGCCCACCGCGACGTAGGCCAGCAGCAGGCTGCTGATGGTCTCGTTGATGCCGCGATGCTGGCGCAGCCAGCCGGCCAGGGCGATCCAGGCCCCGCCCGCCAGCGCCCCGGCGAGGCAGGCCAACGCCGTGCCGGCGGCGTTGTGCGGCAGCCCTGGCAGTTGCGCGACGGCGGCGCAGCCCAGGCCGCCGAGCACCAGTGCGCCTTCGCCGCCGATGATGACCAGGCCGGCCCGCGCCGGAATGGCCACGCACAGCGCCGTGAGCATGAGCGGGGCGGCCCGCTGCAGCGTGTTCTGCCAGGAGAACCAGTCGCCGAAGGCGCCGCGGAACAGCAGCGCCCAGACCTCCACTGGACTGACGCCGGCCAGGGCCACCAGCGCGCCGAACAGCAGCAGCGCCACGGCAATCGCCAGCACCGGCAGGAGGATGTCGTCGAGGGCGTTGCGCATCGCGCCGGCCTTGGGTTGACAGCCGCGGCGTGCGTCAGAGCGCGCCGGCCACGCCTTCGACCAGGTAGTTCATCTTCTCGAGCTGCAGGTCGGTCTGCTGGTAGGTCTTGCCTGCGGCGATCACCTCGGCGCCCTTGTTGTCCTTGAGCGGCCCCTTGAAGATGTCGAAGCTGCCCGCGATCATCCGGGCCTTGATGTCATCGGCCTGCTTGCGCGCGGCCTCCGGCACCTTGGGGCCGTAGGCCGACATCTTCACGAAGCCTTCCTTGAGGCCGCCGCGCAGGAAGTTGGGGTGAGGCTGACCGGTGCGCGCGGCTTCGAGGATCGTCTTGTAGGCGGTGATCCAGTTCCATTCGGCGCCGGTCAGGTAGGCATCGGGCGCCAGCTTCGCCTGGCTGGCGTGGTAGCCGCACACCATCTTGCCGCGCCTGGCCGCCGTCTCGACCACCACCTTCGGGCCGTCGACGTGCATGGTGAAGACGTCCACGCCCTGGTCGGCCAGGCTGTTCGTGGCCTCGGCCTCCTTCACGGGCATCGACCAGTCGCCGGTGAACATGGCCGCGCAGCTGATGGACGGGTCGACCGAGCGCGCGCCCAGGGTGAAGGCGTTGATGTTGCGCAGCACCTGGGGAATCGGCTTGGCCGCGACGAAGCCGATCTTCTTGCTCTGGCTCATGTGCCCGGCGATGACGCCGTTGAGGTACTGGCACTCGTCGATGTAGCCGAAGAAGCTGCCTGCGTTCTTCGGCTTGCCTTCCGACCACAGCCCGCCGCAGTGGGCGAAGCGTACGTCCGGGTACTTGGGCGCCAATGCCAGGATGTGCGGGTCGAAATAGCCGAACGAGGTCGGGAACAGCAGCGACGCGCCGTCCTGCACGATCATCCCGGTCATGGTCTTCTGCACCGCGGCCGTCTCCGGCACGTTCTCTTCCTCGACCAGCTTCACGCCGGGCATCTTCCTGAGCTCGGCGGCCGCGGCCGCGTGCGCCTGGTTGTAGCCGTAGTCGTCACGCGGGCCGACATAGATCACGCCGACCGTGATCGGCTTCTGCGCCCGCGCCACGGCGCTCCAACCGCCGAGCGTACCGGCCGCGCCAAGGGCGGCCAGCGACTTCAGCGAATCACGACGGTTGACCTTGAACTGCTGCATGGTGCGCTCCTCGCGAAAGATGAAAGGAAGACGGTCGGCAACTTGGATACAAGATTGGATGCATAAAGCATGCCGGCGCTTTTCCGCTCCTGGATGGGCCTGCGGGCACCGTCATGCATCGAAGCGGTGCGCCGAGGGCACCTTCCTCAGCCCATCAGGCTCACGTGCGCGGCCACCACGCGCCAACCTTGCGCGGTGCGCACCCAGGTCTGGCTCTGGCGGCCGGGCCGGCTGCTGCCGACGCGCTGGAATTCGATGTTGGCGGTGGCGAAATCCCGCCCGTAGGTGGTGATGACGGTGCGCAACACGTCGCGCGCCAGGCCCTGCGACGGGCGGCCCGCGCGAAAGGCCTGGATCTCGTCGTAGCCGTAGAGGTTCTCGCCGGCGCCGTAGCGCAGCGTGTGCGGGCTGTTCCAGAACAGTTCGTCCAGCACCTCGACGCGGTTGTTCACCAGCGCGTCCTCGTAGCGCGCGAACGCGGCTGCGACTTCCGCCAGGATCTCGGGAATGTTGATGTCGTGTCTGTCGTCGATCATGGTCGATGGATGTTCTGTGTTGCGTTCAGGCCAGGGGCGCCACCGGCGCGCGCGCCACGCCGGCGGCCTCGAGTTCGGCGGCGACGCGCAGCACCAGGTCTTCGCGCCAGGGCGCGCCGATCACCTGCACGCCGACCGGCAGCCCGCCGCCGTCGGCGGTCCACACCGGCACCGCGCATACCGGCAGGCCGATGCACGACAGCGGCTGCGTCAACACGCCCATGTTGGGGCGCACCTGCAGGCGCTGGCCGCCCACCTCGAACCACTCGGCACCGATCGGCGTGGCGGCGCAGGGCGTTGCCGGCGCCAGCAGGATGTCGAAACGCTCGAAGACGCGTGCCACCGCCTCTGCATAGACGCGCCGCACGCGCTGGGCGCGCGTGATCCAGGCGGCCGGCAGCAGCGCGCCCGCCAGGAAGCGGTCGCGCGACAGCGGCTCGAAGTCCTGCGGTCGGCGGCGCAGGTCCTCCAGGTGCAGCGCCGCGCCTTCGGCATTGGTGATGAGAAAGGCCGCCGCCCGGCCCGCCTGCACCATCGGCAGTTCCACCCGTTCGCCCACCGCCAGAGCGCCTGCCGCCTTGTCCAGCGCCGCCAGGGCCTGCGGCAGGGCGCGGTTGCGGAAGTAGCCGTCGAGTACCCCGATGCGCAGGCCCTGCGTGCCCGCGCCCAGGCGCGGCATCACCGGTTCGGCAGCCCGCTGGGCGCAGCCGGGGTCGCGCCCGGCACCGGTCTCCGGACCCTGCATCGCGTCGTAGGCCAGCGCCAGGTCGCGCGCCGAGCGGGCCAACGGCCCCAGGTGGTCCAGGCTGGAGACGAAGGGATAGGTGCCGGTGCGCGGCAGGCGGCCGAAGGTGGGCTTGAGGCCGAACACGCCGCACAGCGAAGCGGGCACGCGGATCGAGCCATTGGTGTCCGATCCGAGCGTCAGCGGCACCTGCCCGGCAGCCACCGCCGCGCCGGAGCCGCCGGACGAGCCGCCGGCAATTCGGGTCAGGTCGTGCGGGTTGCGCACCGGGCCTTCGTGGCTGTTCTCGGTGGTGAAGCCATAGGCGTATTCGTCCATGTTGAGCGCGCCGACCAGCACCGCGCCGGCCGCCTCGAGGCGCTGCACCAGCAACGCGTCCGCTTGCGCCGGCGGGCTGTCGCGCTCGATCTTCGAGCCCGCCAGCGTCGGCAGGCCGGCCACATCGAACAGGTTCTTCACGGCGAAGGGCACGCCCAGCAACGGCAGCGCGCGTGCGTGCGCACCCTCCGGCCCGGCCAGCTGCGCGTCCAGGCGCGCAGCCCGTTCGAGGGCGCGTTCGGCGACCCGCGCGGTGAAGGCGTTGACCCGGCCGTCGGTGGCCTCGATCCGCGCGAGGGCGGCCAGCGCCAACGCCGTGGCGCTGGTGCCGCCGGCACGCACGGCGTCGGCCATCGCGGCGGCATCGCGCAGCAGCAGATCCGCCGCGGCGCCGGCATCCTCGGGGGTGCGCACCGCGCTCACGACTTGGACTCCTGCGGCGCGACCGGCACGAACTGCACCGCCGGCTCGACGTGCGGCGCCAGCGGCACCGCATCCAGCAGCGCAGCCATGTCGGCGGCCAGTGCAAAGTAGCGCAGCACGCCGGCGCGATGCGCCGGCTGCAGCTGCAGGTCGAGCGCGCGGGCGCTCGCGTCCACGAAGGATTCGATCTGTTCGGGCGTCATGTCGCTCACCGGCGGACCTCGCGCTGGAATATCTCCAGGCTGCGCTTCTTGGTGCGCACGAAGCTGTCTTCGCTGAGCGTGTCCACGGTGCGCGGCCGGGCGTCGCCGTACGGCAGGATCTCGGCCACGCGTGTCGGGCGCTTGGTCAGCAGCAGCACCTGGTCGGCCAGGTACACCGCTTCCTCCAGGTCATGGGACACCAGCAGCATGGTGGTGCCGGTGGCCATGAAGACCTCCTGCAGCTTCTCGCGGATGAACAGCGTCATCTCGAAATCCAGCGCGGAGAACGGCTCGTCCAGGAACAGCACCTCCGGCTCGGGCGCCAGCGCGCGCATGATCGAGGCCGTCTGCTGCTGGCCACCGGACAGCTCGTACGGGTAGCGGTTCAGGTCGAACTTGACGTCGAACGAAGCCACCAGCTCGGCCATGCGCCGGTCCACCTGCGCCTTGCTCCGCCCTTCCAGCTTGAGCGGGTAGGCGATGTTGTCGATGGTGCGCATCCAAGGGAACATCGCTTCGCGGTAGTTCTGGAAGACGTAGCCGATCTTGGTGTCCTTGAGCGACTTGCCGTCGAACAGGATCTCGCCCGCGTCGATCGGCACCAGCCCGGCGATCATGTTGATCAGCGTCGACTTGCCGCAGCCGTTCGGGCCGAACACCGACACGATCCTGTGCTTGGGTATGTCCAGGTCGAAGTTCTCGTACAGCGGCCAGCCGGCGAAATACTTGGTCAGCCCGCGGATGGTGATGTGGGTGCCGGCCGGTCCGGGCACGAACGCCGGCTTCGGCACGTCGGCATACACCGGGCCATTGATGACGTTGTCGGTGGTTCTCATCGGCCGCTCCAATGCACGATGCGGCGCTCGGCCACCAGGAACAGGATGTTGAGCGCATAGCCCAGCGCGCCGGCCGCCAGGATCGACGCATACATGTCGCGCACGTTCATGACCTGCTGCGAGTTGATGATGCGGTGGCCCAGGCCGGAATCCGAGCCGATGAACATCTCGGCCACGATCACGATCACCAGCGCCATCGACACGGCCGAGCGCAGCCCGACGAAGGTCGGCTGCAGGCTTTCCCAGACCAGCACGTCGCGGAATATCTGCCAGCGCGTGGCGCCCATCACCTTGGCCGCCATCACCCGCTGGCGGCGCGCGTTCATCACGCCGTAGGCGCTGTTGAACACCACGATCAGCAACGCGCCGAAGGCGGCGATGGCGACCTTGTTGACGTCGCTCACGCCGAAGATCATGAGGAACAGCGGGATCAGCGCCGAGGACGGCGTCGAGCGGAAGAAGTCGATCAGGAACTCCACGCTGCGGTAGGCCTTCTCGTTGCTGCCGAGCAGCACGCCCAGCGGAACGCCGACCACGGCCGCCACGACGAAGGCCTGCAGCGTGCGCCACACCGTGACCGCGAAGTCGCCGAGCAGCGAGCCGCCGGCCAGGCCGGTGAGCAGCGTGGCGATGGTGTCGGCCGGCGCCGGCAGCAGGATCGCCTTGATGAAACCAAGGCGCACCGCCAGGTCCCAGACGATGAACAGCACGACGGGGCCGATGAAGGGCAGCGCCTTGTGCCAATGCGAGGCGCGCGGCGGCGCCGATGCGGCGGCGGCCGGCGGCGCCCAGGGCGCGGCAGCGGTCGGTGCAGGGTCGGCCATGGCTGCCTCAGCCTTTGTAGAGCATCGAGTCGACCATGAGCCGCGACGAGAAGATGCCCTTCTCGGCGAACAGGTCGAAGAACTTCTGGAAGTGCGCGACGTCCGCCGGCGTGAACTCGTTGTACATGGTGTAGGCGGCCAGCGGCACCTCGCTGGTGAGCTTGCCCTCGATGGCGGTGTAGCCCTTGAGGTACTGGCGCGCTTCGTCCGGCCTGGTGCGCACGTACTGCACGCCCTGCCCATAGGCATTGATGAACTTCTTCGCCACCTCCGGGTTCTTCTTGATGAAGGCGGACGTCAGCGAGGCGGAGCCACCGAACCACGGCGCCAGCGGGTCGCCCAGGACGTACCTGGCGATGACGCCCGACTCGAGCACCCGGGTGCTGCCGTTGAGGCGGCCGATGGTGCCGGTGGGCTCGAGCGTGTAGCAGCCGTCGACCTGGCCGGCGGCGAGCGCGGCCACGTGCTGGCCGATCGGCAGCTCGACCACCGTGGCGCCGGTGGCGCCGCCGCGCTCGAGCACCGTCTTGGCCAGGGTCACGTTCTGGATGCCGGGGCCGGACGCCACGCGCTTGCCCTTGAGGTCGGCCATGGTCCTGGCGGTGCTGGCGGTCGGCACCAGCACTTCGTCGAGGACGTTCTTCTCGTTGCTCGGGTTGGAGCAGAAGATCTTGAAGGTGCCCGGCGCCGCGATCTCGCCGATGGCGATGTTGGCCGAGCCGGTGCCGTTGGCGCTGCCGTCGCAGCGTTCGGCCAGCATGGCTTCCATGATCTGCTGGGCGCCGGCGTAGCGCTGCACTTCGACGTCGATGCCGGCGGCCTTGAAGTAGCCCTGTTCCACCGCGGCGTAGAACGGCAGGCCGGCCGCGATCGGCCAATAGCCCACGCGAACCTTGGCCGCCTGCGCGCGCACCAGCGAAGGCAGTGCCAGCGTGGCCAGGCCGGCCGCGCCGGCCTGCAGCAGCTGGCGACGCCGGGATTTGCTGCCGGCATGGGCGGTCGGGTTGTGCGTGTCGGTTTTCATGGGTCGGCTCCTGCGGGACGGTGAAAAAGGAAGGGGGCGGCAGGCGGGCGTCAGGACGCCTGCCGCTGCTGCACGTAGCGGCGCCAGCCGCCCAGGTGGGTGATGTCGGTGGCGCCTTCCGTGGCCAGCGCTTCGCACACGAAACCCTGGACGGCCGCGCCGCCCTCGAGCTGCAAGGTGCCGATACAAAGCGGGGCGCCAACCAGTGCGACGAAGCTGCCGTAGTGGGCCGCGGGCATTTCCCAGACCTCGACCTCGATGGCGGCGCCCTCGGCCGGTGCCACCCGGACCAGACCGGGCTTGGGCGGCACGGTGCCGGGCAGCGCGAACAGTCGGTAGGCGGAGGCGGTGCGGGTCGTCTCGACCAGGCGTGCGCCGCGCTCGGTGAGCTGGCCATTGAGCGGCATGCCCGACAGGTGCGCGCCGACCACGGCCACGCGCACGGCGCCGCCGGCAACCCGCGCGCCCGCGCCCGCGAGCGGCATGGGCGGCGGCAGCGGCTCGCCGGTGGCGCCCTGAGGCAGGCCCGTCGCGTGGTGATAGCGCTGGCCCAGTTCGGCGAGCCGAAGATCGCTGGCGCACGGGCCGACCAGCGTGATGCCGAATGGCAGGCCGTCGGGCCGCAGGCTGCTGGGCACCGACAGCGCGGCGTAGTCCAGCAGGTTGACGAAGTTGGTGTAGGCGCCCAGGTTGCGGTTCAGTGCGATCGGGTCGGCGCACATCGCCTGCACCGTGTAGTGCGTCGGCGCGGTCGGCAGCAGCAGCAGGTCGATCGCGTCCCACATCGGCGCGGCCAGTTGCGCCAGTGCGCGCAGTTGCGTTTGCGCCAGTGCGTAGTCGGCCGCGTCGTAGCCGCGTCCGGCGGCCAGGATGCCGCGCACCGGCTCGATCACCTCGTCTTCATTGGTGTCGAAGAAATCCCGCACCGCGGCGTAGCGCTCGGCCACCAGCGCGCTCTCGTACAGGAGCGCGGCGGCCTGGGCCAGCGGCGCGTAGTCGACCGGCACGCGCACACCGCCCAGCGCTTCCATGCGCGCGATCGCCTCGTCGAACGCGGCTTGCGCCAGGGCGTCGCCGCAGAATTCCAGCACGTCCGGCACGCCGAAGCGAAAGCCCGGCACGAAGGCATCGGTCCGAAGGTCCAGCGCGCGCGAGTACGGGTCCTGCGGATCGAAGCCCGCGGCAGCCTGCAGCACCCGCACCGCGGTGTCGACCGTGCGCGCGAAGATGGAAACGCAATCGACGCTCTGGGCCGCCGGCACCACGCCGCGCGCGCTGACCAGCCCCTTGGACGGCTTGAGGCCGACGATGTTGTTCAGCCCCGCCGGCACGCGGCCGGAACCGGCGGTGTCGGTGCCGAGCGAGAAATCGGCCTGCCCGGTGGCGACGACGTACGCCGACCCGGAACTCGAGCCGCCACTGACGTAGCGGGCGTCGAAGGCATTGGGCACCGCGCCGTAGGGCGAACGGGTGCCGTTGAGGCCGCAGGCGAACTGATCGAGGTTGGTCTTGCCGAGCACCTGTGCACCGGCTTCGAGCAGGCGCTGCACCACGTGGGCGTGGACTGCCGGCGTCCGCGCGAACGCCGGGCAGCCGGCGGTGGTCGGGACACCGGCGACGTCGATGTTGTCCTTGACGGCGAAGCGCAAGCCCGCGAGCGGGCCGCCCGCCGCGCCGATCAACGGCACATCCAATCGGGCAATCCACGCCGCCTCGGGCCGGGCCGTTCCCGCCTGCGCTGTCGTCAACGTCGCCCCATGCACCATCGTCAAGCATCCTGTCTTGTGTACAAGATGCAATGCAAAGGACGTGCCAGGCCCAAACGACAACAGGGCCACCCGCTGGCGCGGAGGCCCTGTCATTCGCGGTGGCGGTCACCTGGCGGCGCCGCCGGCGGTGCTGGCGTGCACGCCAGCACCGGTGGTTCAGCTCTTCATGGCCTTGATGTCGGCCTTGGCCTTGTCATGGTCGGCCTTGGCCTGGGTCACGCAGGCCTTCTTGGCGTCGCCCTGCTGGTCGTCGCACTTTTCCTTGGCCACGTCATAGGTCATGTCTGCCTTCTCTTCGGCGACCTTGCGCGTGTGTGCAGCCGACGGCTTGTATTGCGCCTCCAACTCGGCCTTGGCCACGTTCTCCTTGCCCTTGGCTTCCTTCATGCAGACATCCTTGGCGTTGTCCTTCATGGTGTCGCACTGCGCCTTGTCTGCCTTGTAGTCCGCCTCGACCTTCTGCTTGGCCGCGTTGTATTCGTCCTTTGTCATGGCGCTGGCGCTCGACATGGCGAAGCAGGTGGAGGCAATGGCGAGAACGATCAGATGCTTTTTCATGGTTTTTTTCCTTTCGAATGGGTGGATCGGATGAGGGCCCGGATCAGGGCTTGCTGGTCAGGGTCTTGGCGGCTTCCTTGACGTCGCCCACCTTCTTCTGAACGGCACCGCTGGCCTTGTCCGCGTTGCCCTCGGCCTGCAGCCGCTCGTTGCCGACCGCCTTGCCGGCGGCCTCCTTCACATGGCCCTTGGCCTTGTCCATGGTGCCTTTGACTTGATCCTTGTTCATGTCCGCTCCTTCGCGATAAGTGAAGCCCGACATGCCGACCGGCTGCCCTGGCCCTGCCCTTTCGGCAGTGCTGCAAGCTTGCTGCGGCCCAGCCGCGCCCGGGGCCGGCGATTGGCCCGAGCGCATGTAGTTCTTTGCCCACCCGCGGCGTCGGCAACCGCATGCCCCCGCCGTGCGCAGGCGGGTGGCACCTGGGCTCTAATCGGCGCTCCCGAACGGAGAAGACCCCATGAACACCAACACCGACCCTCTCGGCCCCGTGGCCATCGTCACCGCCGCCGGCCGCGGCATGGGCGCGGCCATCGCCCGCGAACTGCATGCACGCGGCTACCGCCTCGGCCTCATGTCGCCGTCCGGCAGCGCCCGGGCGCTGGCCGAGGAGCTGGGCGGCTTCGGACTCGACGGATCGGTCGCCAGGCTGGAGGACCTGCAGGCGCTGGTCGACGGCACGCTGGACGCTTTCGGCCGCGTGGACGCAGTGGTCAACCACACCGGCCATCCGCCCAAGGGCGACCTGCTGGAACTGGACGACGACGCCTGGCTCGCCGGCGATCAGATGGTGATGCTGCCGGTGCTGCGCATGGCGCGCCTGGTCACGCCCGCCATGCTGGCCCAGGGCAAGGGCGCGTTCGTGAACATCAGCACCTTCGCCGCCTTCGAGCCGTCGCTGAAGTTCCCGATCTCGTGCACCTATCGCGCGGCGGTGGGTGCTTTCACCAAGCTCTACGCCGACCGCTACGCGGCCGACAACATCCGCATGAATGCGCTGCTGCCCGGCTTCGTGGACAGCCTGGACCACAAGCCGGAGACGGTGCGCGCCGTACCGATGGGACGCGCCGGCAGCGTGGGCGAGATCGCCAAGACCGCCGCCTTCCTGCTGTCCGACGATGCGGGCTACATCACCGGCCAGAACCTGCGGGTCGACGGCGGCATCACGCACGGCGTGTAGCCGCGGGCCTGCCGTGCCGCGCGCCAACCCCGGCCTTCCTTTTTTTGAGCGAGCAACTTCCATGATCTCCACCCTTGCACTCCTGCGCCGCCTGCTGGCGCTGTCCGCCGCGGCCGCCCTGGCCGGCTGCGCCGCCACGTCGCCGATGCCGTCGGCGGCCACCTCCGTCGCCGCAGCGCCCGCGCCGGTCCAGGTGAAGGTCTTCGTCGCGGCGATGTTCGAGATCGGCCAGAACACCGGCGATCGCGCCGGGGAGTTCCAGCACTGGTACGAGCGCTACTGGAAGGGCGCGGCGCCGATCCAGGTGCCCGGCGCGCTCGGGCCGGTGTACTGCAATGCCGATGGCGTATGCGGCGCCGTGCTGGGCATGGGCAAGGTCAATTCGTCGGCCTCGATGCAGGCCATCCTGCAGAACCCGCGCTTCGATTTCTCGAAGGCGTACTACGTGCTGTCGGGCGTGGCCGGCACGCCACCTTCGCGCGGCACCATCGGCGAGGTCAACTGGGCCACCTGGCTGGTGGACTACGACCTCGGCCACCGCTGGGCGCCTGAGGAAGGCAAGCCGGGCGCGCCCACGTTCATGCCGCGCAAGGGCTACGAGGAATACCGCCGCTTCCAGATCAACCCGGCACTGGTGGGCTGGGCCATGAAGCTCAGCGCCGACACGCCGCTGAAGGATTCCGAATCGGCGCGCACCTACCGCATGCGCTACCCGGACGCCGCCGCGCGCCGCGCGCCCTTCGTAGGCACCGGCACCCACATGACGGGAGACACCTTTTTCCATGGCCCCGGCATGTCGAGGCAGGCCCAGTACATCGCCAGGTTGTACGGCGCGGACGACTACGTCATCACCGAGATGGAAGCGGCCGCCATCACGCTGGTGATCAAGCGCAGCCACGGGACCGACCGGGTGATGAGCCTGCGCGGCGCGGTCAACTTCGACCAGGGCAACCCGAAGGAGACCACGCTGGAGCACCTCGACCCGGCGCCCGGCCAGACGGCCGGCGGGTTCGCCGAGACGGTGCAGAACATCGAGCTGGTGGGCAGCCGCGTGGTGGACTACATCGTGGCCAACTGGGGCACGTGGCAGGCGGGCGTGCCGCCGCTGAAATAGCGAAGGGCGCGCGGCGCCCTACTTGCGCCGCGCCGCCTCGTACAAGCCCTGCACGCGCGGCACATTGGCCTGCAGCTTGGCGATGCGGTCGGGCCCGCTCGGATGGGTGGACAGGAAATTGAGGCTGCCGCTGTCGCCCGACACCTTTGCCATCTTCTGCCACAGTGTCATCGAGGCCTGCGGGTCGTAGCCTGCGCGCGCCGCCAGCTCCAGCCCGACCAGGTCGGCGTCGCTCTCGTCGGTGCGGCTGAACTGCAGCGACAACAGTTGTGTGGCGCCACGCGCGGCCAGGTCGCCAAGCTGGCCGAGGCCCAGCAGCTGCGCACCGATCGACAGCGCCAGGCCGGTGCCGGTGCGCTTGGCCAGCTGGGCGCGCGCATGCTCGCGCAGCGCGTGCGCCACCTCGTGGCCCATGACCATGGCAACCTCGTCGTCGGTGAGCTTGAGCTGGTCGAGGATGCCGGTGAAGAAGGCGATCTTGCCGCCCGGCATGCAGAACGCGTTGACCTGCTTGCTGCCGATGAGGTTGACCTCCCATTTCCATTGGGCGGCGCGCGCGTTCCACCGGGGCGCAAACGGAATGATGCGTGCGGCAATGGCGCGCAGCCGCTTGAGCTGCGGGTTGTCCGGCCCGGCGAGCGCCTTCTTGGCCTTGGCTTGCGCCAGCAGTTGCGCGTACTGCTGCGCGCCGGCTTCCTCGAGTTCCTGCACCGGCACCAGGTTGCGGGCCGCCGACGCATCGCCGACCTCGACCTGGGCCCATGCGCCGCCTGCGGCCAGCGCGGCCATGCCGCCGCCGCCCGCGCGCAGGAAATCCCGCCTGGAACCCGGAAGCCCCCTCCAGCACTGGCACTTGTAGTTCATGGGGGAATAATAAGAACACTCGCCATCGCCCCGCCGGCATGCCCCCACACCCAACCGACGCTTCGCCCATTTCTTCCGTCTCCCCCGATCCATCCGCTGCGCCCGCCCGCTCGTGGCGGGACGCCGTCGCCGTCTACCGCGAACCCGCCACCTTGCGCATGCTGGCGCTCGGCTTTGCCGCGGGGCTGCCGCTGCTGCTGGTGCTGGGCACGCTGAGCTTTCGCCTGCGCGAGGCCGGCATCGACCGCGCCACCATCGGCTACCTGAGCTGGGTCGGCCTGGCCTACGCATTCAAATGGATGTGGGCGCCGCTGGTGGACCGGCTGCCACTGCCGCCGCTGACCACGCTCCTGGGGCGGCGCCGCGGTTGGCTGCTGCTGGCCCAGGGCGTGGTCATCGCCGGGCTGATCGGCATGGCCTGGACCGACCCGCGGGCGCACCTCGAGCCGCTGGTGCTGTTCGCGCTTCTGGTCGCCTTCGGCTCGGCCACGCAGGACATCGCGCTGGATGCCTACCGCATCGAATCGGCCGCCAGCGACAAGCAGGCGGCGCTGGCGGCCGCCTACCAGACCGGCTACCGCGCGGCCATGATCTGGGCCGGCGCGGGGGTGCTGTGGATCGCCGCGCGCGCCGAGGTCGCGGACGCAGCGGGCCTCTACCAGAACGGCGCCTGGCGCACGGCCTACATCGCGATGGCCGCGTCGATGCTGGTGGGCGTGGTCACGGTGCTGCTCTCGCCGGAGCCGCAGCGCCGTACGCTGCCGGCCCCGCGCAATGCCGCGGCCTGGCTGCGCGACGTGCTGGTCGAGCCCTTCGCCGATTTCATCCGCCGCTACCGGTGGCAGGCGGCGCTGATCCTGGCGCTGATCGCCGTCTACCGCATCAGCGACGTGGTCATGGGCATCATGGCCAACCCGTTCTACGTCGACATGGGCTTTTCCAAGGACGAGGTGGCGTCCGTCAGCAAGATCTTCGGCGTGATCATGACGCTGGTGGGCGCCTTCGTCGGAGGGGTGCTGTCGGCCCGCCTGGGCGTCATGCGCATCCTCATGCTAGGCGCCGTGCTCAGCGCCGTCAGCAACCTGCTGTTCGCCTGGCTGGCCGGCCACGGCCACGACCTGCGCGCGCTCGTCGCGGTGGTGTCGGCCGACAACCTGGCCGGCGGCATTGCCTCGGCCGCCTTCATCGGCTACCTGTCGAGCCTGACCAACATCAACTACTCGGCCACGCAGTACGCGCTGTTCAGCTCGATGATGCTGCTGCTGCCCAAGTTCATCGCCGGCTACTCGGGCGTGTTCGTCGATGCCCACGGCTACGCCGCGTTCTTCATCGCCACGGCGGCGCTGGGCCTGCCGGTGCTGCTGCTGGTGGCGCTTGCGATGCGCGCCACGCGGACCGCGCCGTAGCCGCCGCGCGGCTCAGGCCATGCCGTGCAGGCGGCGGTGAACCTGGTGGTGCGCGAGCCGGTCCCAGTCCCAGTCGATTCCCGGGCCCGCTCCCCGAAAACGGGCGGGGCTGGTAGGCTTGTCGGCTGATCTTCTGCCAAAGCCCCACTACTGCCGTGCCTTCCAGAACCCCACCCCTTCAAATCAGCGCCTTCACCGCGGCGACCGCCGCCGGCGTCGGCAAGGCCGCGCTGCTCGAGGCGCTCGAACAAGGCCGCAGCGGCCTGCGCCCCAACGATTTCGGCCGCGATCCGCTGCCCACCTGGATCGGCCGCGTCGACGGCCTGGAAGACCTGGCCCTGCCTCCGGCGCTGATGGCCTGGGACTGCCGCAACAACCGGCTGGCATGGCTGGGCCTGCAGGCCGACGGCTTCATCGAGGCGGTGGCGGCGGCGCGGCGGCGCCATGGCGCAGACCGCATCGCGCTGGTGCTGGGCACCTCCACGTCCAGCATCGGCGATACAGAGGCGGCCTACACGCAGGTGGATGCAGACGGCAAATTCGCGGCCGGGCAGCGCCGTCCGCTGGTGCACACGCCGCATTCGTTGGCCATGTTCGTGCAGGAGGCGCTCGGCCTGGAAGGCCCGTGCGAGACCATCTCCACCGCCTGCTCTTCCAGCGCCAAGGCCTTCGCGACGGCCGAACGGCTGATCCGCCTGGGGTTGGCCGACGCGGCGGTCGTGGGCGGGGTGGACACGCTGTGCGGCAGCGTGCTGTACGGCTTCAATTCGCTGGAACTGGTCTCGCCGCAGCCGTGCCGGCCCTTCGATGCCGAGCGCAACGGCATCAGCCTGGGCGAAGCGGCCGGCTTCGCGCTGGTCGAGCCCCCGGTGGCCGGCTCGCACGCACCGCTGCTGCTGGGCTACGGCGAAGCCAGCGACGCGCACCACATGTCGACGCCGCACCCCGAAGGCGCCGGTGCCGAGCGCGCGCTGGACGACGCCCTGGCCCGCGCCGGCCTGGACGCCGCCGACATCGACTACATCAACCTGCACGGCACCGCCAGCAGCAAGAACGACGAGGTGGAGGCCGCGCTGGTGGCCCGGCGCTTCCCGGCGCGCACGCGCGCCAGCTCGACCAAGGGCTTCACCGGCCACACCCTGGGTGCCGCCGGCATCGTGGAGGCCGTGGTGAGCCTGCTGGCCCTGGAAACCGGCTGGATGCCGGGCACCGTCAACAGCCGGACGCTCGACCCGGTGTGCGGGCCGCAACTGCGGCTGGCCGGCGAGCGCGGCGAGGTGCGCCGCGTGCTCAGCAACTCGTTCGGCTTCGGCGGCAACAACTGCGCGCTGATCTTCGGCACGGAGGCTTCGCAATGAGCGCGCGCAAGACCCCCACGCTGTATATCGAGGGCCCGGCCTTCTGGGCGCCCACCCTGCCCGGCTGGGACATCGCGCGTGCCGCCTTCCGCGGCGAAGGCGCGCCGGCCGACCCGCCGGCCAAGCGGCCCGCGCCGCAGGTGCTGCCGCCGGCCGAGCGGCGCCGGGCACCCGACTCGGTGGCGATCGCCCTCGAGGTGGCCTCCGCCGCCGTGGAGGCGTCCGGCCGCCGCGCAGCCGACCTGCCGTGCGTGTTCGCTTCGGCACACGGCGACCTGGCGATCAACGACTACATGTGCGCCACGCTGGCCAGCCAGCCGACGATGCTGTCGCCCACCCGCTTCCACAACTCCGTGCACAACGCGGCGGTGGGCTACTGGACCATCGCCACCGGCTGCCAGGCGGCGAGCAACTCGGTGTCCGCCTTCACCTCCAGCTTTGCCGCCGGCCTGCTGGAGGCCGCCACCGAATGCGCGGCAGACACGCAGGCGGTGCTGCTGGCCGGCTTCGACGTGCAGGCCGTCGGCCCGCTCGCCTCGGCCGTCGCCAGCGACGGCATGCTGGCCGCCGCGCTGGTGCTGGCCCCGGCACCGACCGAGCGGACCGTGGCCGCGTTCGACTGGGAACTGGTCCGCGGCGCGCCGGCCCCTGCGCTGCGCTCGGACGCTGCCCGCGCGCTTGCCGGCAACGGCATGGCGGACGCGCTGGTGCTGTTCGAAGCCCTGGCGCGGGGCGACGCCGGCCAGTTGGACATGCCCTTGTCCGGGCGGTTGACCCTGCGGCTTCAGTTGCGGCCGTAGCCGCCGGGCCGCGTTCGCCCGGCGGCCGAGTTGACCTTCACACAACTTTACGAACCCTTCAACACCGCTTGGCGGGACCGGACGAGGATGCACGGATGAGTACCCCATCGCTGCTGATGATCGAGGACGACGTGCGGCTGGCACAGATGGTGAGCGACTACCTCGGCCAGTCCGGCATGGCGGTGCGCCACGCGGCCGACGGCGCCAGCGGCCTGGCGGCGCTGCAGGAGCAGCAGCCCGACCTGGTCATCCTCGACCTGATGCTGCCCGACACCGACGGCCTGGACATCTGCCGCCGCATCCGCGCGCTGCCGGACGCGCGGGCCAAGGTGCCGGTGCTGATGCTTACGGCCAAGGGCGATCCCATGGACCGCATCATCGGCCTGGAGATCGGCGCCGACGACTACCTGCCCAAGCCCTTCGAGCCGCGCGAACTGCTGGCACGCATCCGGGCGGTGTTGCGCCGCCGGGGCGATGGCGGCGAGGGTGCCGGCGCCAGCGTTGCCGCGAGCGCGGCGATGATGCGCTTCGGCTCGCTGGAGATCGACCGCGACGCGCGCAGCGTGTCGGTCGGCGGGCAGTTGGCCGACCTCACCTCCTACCAGTTCGACCTGCTCGTGGCCATGGCCGAGCGCGCCGGCCGCGTGCTCACGCGCGACCAGATCATGGAAGCCGTGCGCGGGCGCGAACTGGAAGCCTTCGACCGCTCCATCGACGTGCACATGGGCCGGATCCGCGCCGCCATCGAGGCCGACGTGAAGAACCCCAAGCGCATCCTGACGGTGCGCGGCGTGGGCTACGTGTTCGCCAAGCAGCAGGACTGAAGGGCGCCCGCCGCGCCCAGCACCACCGGAACGGACGGCCGCCATGTTCAATCCCTACTCGCGCCACCTGTACGTCCGCATCTGGCTGTCCGTCGTCCTGGGCGTGATCGTGCTCACCTTCGCGGCCAGCTACTTGATGCGGCTGGCGGTGGAGAACGAGCGCGAGCGCGTCTCGCAGATTCCGCGCGTGGTCACCGTCACTGACGAGCAGGACCACGTCATCGGCGGAGGCACCGCCATGCGCGTGCCGGGCGCGCGCATCGTGTTCGACCTGTCGCTCGACGACGGCCGCAAGTTCACGGTGGAAATGGCGCGCCGCGAGGACACGCCGGGCCCGGACGGGCGCCGTCCGCCCCCGCCCTGGTGGCGCACCCCGTACGGGCCGGGCTGGCTGATCGTGCTGGTCGGCCTGGCGGTGGCGCTGGGCGTCTATCCCATCGTGCGGCGGCTGACCAAGCGGCTCGAGGCGCTCCAACGCGGCGTGCAGCGCTGGGGCCAGGGCGACCTGTCGGCCCGCGTGCCCGAGGACGGCCAGGACGAGGTGGCCGACCTGTCGCATCGCTTCAACGAATCGGCCACGCGCATCGAAACCCTGGTGCGCTCGCACAAGTCGCTCCTGGCCAATGCGTCGCACGAGCTGCGCTCGCCGCTGACCCGCATCCGCATGGCGCTGGAACTGATGGGCGAGCATCCCAGCGCCCAGACCCGCGCCGAGATCTCGCGCAACATCGCCGAACTCGACCAGCTCATCGACGAGATCCTGCTGGCCAGCCGGCTCGATTCGCACGAAGCCGACATGGGCACCATCGAAAGCGTCGAGCTGGTCGGCCTGGCCGCCGAGGAATGCGCCCGCACCGACGCCGAGCTGGACCTGGCCGAGGGCACCGACACCGACGCGCTCACCGTGCGCGGCGTCCCGCGCCTGCTGCGCCGCGCCATCCGCAACCTGCTGGAGAATGCGCGCCGCTACGGCGCCGGCGAAATCAGCCTGGAGCTCAAGCCCCAGGGCGGCCGGGTGCAGGTGGTGGTCAACGACCGCGGGCCCGGCGTGCCGCAGGCGCTGCGCGAGCGCATCTTCGAGCCTTTCTACCGGCTGCCCGGTGCCAGCGAGCGCGAGGGTGGCGTCGGCCTGGGCCTGGCGCTGGTCAAGTCGATCGCCGAGCGCCACGGCGGTTCGGTGCGTTGCGACGAGCGCCCGGGCGGCGGCGCGAGTTTCGTGATCAGCCTGCCCCGCTGAGCCGCGGGCGGGCCGGCGCGGCTCCGTAGAATCCCGCCATGTTTCGTGCACGTCTGCCGCGCTGGTTTGCGGCCTTCTGGGGCTTCGTGGTGTACATGCCGGTGGGCATGAACTACGCGGCGGCGGTCTTTCTTCTTGCCGGCATGCTGGCCGGCGGCAACCTGCGCGAGCGGGGCCAGCGGGTCCGCCAGCACCCCCTGTGGTGGCCGATCATGGCCTATGTGGGCTGGACGCTGGTGGTACTGGCGCTGAGGCCGCACTACGCGGAAACGGGCAACGACCTGTTCCACGGCCTGCGCATCGCCGTCACGATGCTGATGGCCCTGGCCCTGACGCGCGAGGAAGCCATCTGGGCGCTGCGCGCCTTCCTGCTGGCCACCGTGCTCGCGCTGGTGGCCATCGCGCTGAACGTCACGGTGGGCCTGCCGGACGTGCAGCTGTGGCGCGCCATCGTCAGCGTGCAGGGCAACAAGTCGATCAACGACGCGCTGCTGTTCGCGCTGGTCGGCGCCGCGGCGGCCGTCTCGGGGCTGGCGCACCTGCACGACCTGCGGCGCTGGCACTGGGCCGGCCCGGCCTTCGCCGTGACGCTCGTGATGGCGGTGGTGGTGAGTGCGGTGCTGCCCTCGCGCACGTCGCTCCTGGCCATGCTGGCCTGCATCTTCGCGGCCTGCTTCCACCAGTGGCGCACCCATCCCAAGGGGCTCGCGGTGGCGCTGGTCCTGGCCACCGCACTGGCCGGCGCGGCCGTGTGGCAGCTGCCGCAGTCGATCAAGACGAAGTTCGAGCTGGGCGTGCAGGAGCTGGAGGAGGCGCAGGCCGGCGTGGCCTCGGAAGCGAGCTGGGTCAGCCGCTACTACATGTACCGCGAGACCGCCCGGATGATGCTGGACGCGCCGGTGGCCGGACTCGGCATCGGCGCCTGGACCAGCGAATGGAAGCGCCGCGCGCCGAAGGTCATCGAGTACAAGAACATGCCCCACAACGACTACTTGTGGATGGGCTCGCAAGGCGGCGTGCCCGGGCTGCTGTCGCTACTGGCCATCATGCTGGCCGGCGTGTGGGTGGCCTGGCGGCGCGCCGACCTGAGCGGACGCATCGCCTTCGTGGCGATGCTGACCATGCTCATCGCCGCCAGCCTGAACTCGGCCATGCGCGACGCGCAGATCGGCCTGAGCCTGCTGTGGATCGTGTTCCTGTGCCTGCGGCTGGCAAGGGAACAGGGCAGCCCCTGGCGCGGCGTGTTGCCGCCCGCGCTGGGCAGCTGGGTCATCGACCGGCCCTGAGGCCGGCGCCAGCCTTCAGAGCAGCCACTCGATCGGCAGCCATGACTCGATGCGCACGATGGTGCGCTCGAGCCAGCTGGTTTCGGGGTCGACCGTCTGGACGACGCCGGAGCCGTCCTCCCAGTCCGTGTTGCCCTGCGCGTTGAGCTGCACCCGGTAGGCGAGCGCGGGGTAGGCCCCGTCGACGCCGCTGGCCAGGTGCCGCGCGAGCGTGGGGCTGTCGATGACCAGGCCCATCTCGGTGTTGAGCCTGGCCGAACGCGGGTCGAGATTGAACGAACCGATGAAGATTGCGCGCCCGTCCACGGCGTAGCTCTTGGCATGCAGGCCGGCGCGCGAGCCGCGGCCGACCTCCTTCGCGCGCATGGCGATGTTGGCCGCCTCGGGCCGCAGTTCGTACAGCCGCACGCCGGCGCGCAGCAGCGCCTTGCGGTGCTTGGCATACCCCGCATGCACCGGCTTGACGTCGTTGGCCGCCAGGGAGTTGGTCAGGATGCCGACCTGCACGCCTTGTTGCGCCAACCCGGCGAGCAGTTGCGTGCCGGCATCGCCCGGCACGAAGTACGGCGAGACGATATGCAGCGAGCGCGTCGGATGCCCGAAAGCCGCGGCCAGCCTGGGCAGCAGCAGGTCCTTGGACGTGTCGGGCGGATCCAGCGTCTTTTCCGGGTCGTCGTGCAGCACCCTGGCCGTCGTCCATTCGGGCTGCAAGGTGCCGGACAGCAGCGCGGCAACCAGCGGCGAATGGGCGACCGCCTCGCGATAGCGCGGGGCCTCCGGGTCGTCGGCGATGGCGCGCGCCCGCTTGTCCAGTTCGGCGCGCTCGAGCGGCGCCACGTCGCCGAGCACCATGCCAGCCGGATACGCCGAGGCGCTGTTCCAGAACAGGTCGAACTCGCCGGAGACTTCGCCCACCACCTGGCCGATGGCGACCGCGTCCAGGTCGACCAGGCCGGTCTGGTCGCCCGTCTCGAAGTACTCGTCGGCGATGTTGCGCCCGCCCACCACGGCCACCGCGTTGTCCACGGTGAACGACTTGTTGTGCATGCGGTGGTTCAGCCGGCCGAAGTCGCCGAGGTAGCCCAGCGCGCGCGAGCCGCGGCCGGCGAAGGGGTTGTACAGCCTCACCTCCACGTCGGGATGGGCGTCGAGCAGTGCGAGCGTGGGGTCGAGCCCGGTCGTGTTGGCGTCGTCGAGCAGGATGCGCACCCGCACGCCGCGATCGGCCGCCCGCAGCACTTCGTCGTACAGCAGCGTGCCGGCCGCGTCGGCGTGCCAGATGTACGTCTGGATATCGATCGAGCGGGCGGCCGCCCGCACCAGGGCGAGCCGCACCGCGATCGCGACGTGCCCGTCGGAGATCGCCACCACGCCGGTCTTGCCGGGGTGCGGCCGGGCCTGCGCCGCGGTGGCGCTGCCCAGCGGCGTCTGTTCGGAGAACGGCAGCGCGTGCACCGCCGGCCGCTCGGGCAGCGGTGGCAGGCTGCTGCAGGCCGACAGCAGCGAAGCGGCCAGAACGAGGGCGGACGCGGCAAGGCGTCGTGCAATGCAGGCTGCCGGGGGCGAGCCGGGCGGAACGGCGAAGCGAAGAAAGGCCATGCGTCGATCATCGGCGCCATGCCGGCGACGCGTCAACGCGCCGGCCGGGCACCACGCGCTGGGCTCAGAACATGTCGAAGTACTCGCGGTGCTCCCACTCGGTGACTTCGAGGTTGAAGCGCGCGATCTCTGCCTGCTTGATGTGGCAGTAGTAGTCGACGAAGTCGCGGCCCAGTCCTTCGACCAGCACAGGGTCGGCGCGCAGCGCGGAGAGTGCCGCGTCGAGCGTCCGGGGCAGCTGCTCGGCTGGCGTGTCGTAGGGCGCGTCCGCGCTCGGGCCGGGGTCCATGGCATGCGCCATGCCGTCCAGCCCCGACAGCACCTGCGTGGCCAGGTACAGGTACGGATTGGCCGTGGGTTCGCCCACGCGGTTCTCGATGCGCGAGGCCGGGTCGCCAGGCGCGCCCAGCACGCGCAGCATGGCGCCGCGGTTGTCCTGCGCCCAGATGGCGCGGTCCGGCGCCAGCGAGAACGGGCGGTAGCGGCGGTAGCCGTTGAGGGTCGGGCTGGCCAGCGCGGCGCCGCCGCAGGCATGGGCCTTGAGGCCCGCCAGGTAATGCAGCCCGAGCGGGCTGAGCGCCTGGTCGACTTGCTCGGGCATGAAGGCGTTGCGGCCGTCGCCCGCATGGCGCAGCGACTGGTGCAGGTGCCAGCCGCTGGACATCACGTTGGGAATGCGCGGGCGGCACATGAAGGTGGCGTGGTAGCCGTGGCGCTGGCAGATCTGCTTGATGGCGCTGCGCAGCAGCACCATGGTGTCGGCCGGCTCCAGTCCCGCGGTGGGACCGAACACCAGCTCGAACTGGCTCGGGCCGAACTCGATCTCCAGGGAGTGCAGCGGCAGCCCGAGCGCCATGAGCTGGCTGCGCAGCAGCTCCATCAGCGCATCGACGCGGTCGTAGCGCAGCTCGGTCAGGTACTGGTGGCCGTGCGTGAGCAGCGACACGCGCGGCGGCTCGCCGGGCTGTCCGGAGTCGGTCAGCCGCATGGCGGCCTCGTCGAGCTTGAAGACGTGGAACTCGACCTCCAGGCCGGCCACGAACTGCAGGCCCTGTTCGTCGAGGCGGCCGAGCGCGCGCTGCAGGATGCGGCGCGTGGCATAGGGGCATGGCCGGCCGTCCTTCATGTAGGCGTCGCACAGCACCCAGCCGGTGCGCGGCGCCCAGGGCAGCACCCGAAAGGTCGACGGGTCTGCCACGATGGTGAAGTCGGCGCCGCCTTGCAGCCCTTCCACCTCGAACCCGCCGCCGGCCGTGAACACCGGAAACACGGTGCGGTGGGACGTGTCCTTGGCCAGCAGCGTGGTGGTGAGGTTGACGCCGCTGCGCAGCGCGCCGCGCGCGGCGCCGGCCACCAGCGTCTTGCCGCGCAGCACGCCGTGCTGGTCGGGCCAGGCGAAGCGCACCACGTCGAGTTCGCCGGCATCGAGCCGGCCGACGATCTCCCGGGCCTGGGACAGCTGCTCGGCGCTCCACAGCGCATGGCGTTCGACGAAGTCGATCATCCTGCGCTCCGCCTCAGACGGGCAGGCGGGCCGAAGCCCAGTCGCTGCCCTGGCGGCGCGCCAGGTCGGCCTCCTGGCAATAGCGATCCGTCGCGTCGGCGGCGGCCACGCCGTCGATCGAGCGCGGGCCGGTCAGGGTGGCGGCCTCTTGCGCGTCGGGCCGCATGGGAAGGGGCTGGCCGGCTTGGGCAGCCTCGATCGCCTTGACCAGCAGGCGGCGGAACATGGTGATGCCCTTGTCGGTGGTGCCCAGGTGTTCGCGGGTCCGGTCCTGGATCGGGCCCATGGACTCGCAGGCCCACTGGTCGTGCACGTTGATGTCCATGCCCATGCCGGTGTAGGTCTGGGTGAGCTGCTCCTGCACGTCGTAGCCGTACTGGTTGCGCTTGTTCTTGCGCGAGGTGTAGTGCGGCAGCTCGATGGTCTGCAGACGCTGCTCGCGCATCTGCACCTTGTCCACCGGGCCGGTGAAGCTGGTGAAGATTGCATACCAGTAGCAGTGGGTGTCGTCCACCGGCACGTGCCATTGCGAGATGGTCATCTCCGAGCTCATCGGAATGACGAAGGCCTGCGGGAACACCACGTTGGTCACGCGCACGTGGGTCTGCTGCTCGGACAGCTTGCGCAGCGTGGTCAGCTGCATGCCGTAGGGCGCCAGCTGCACCTGGATTTCGGGCCGGTCGTACTCGCGCAGTACCTGCGTGATGGCCATGTCGGAGTCGGCCGATGCGCCGCGGAACTGCTTGCCGTAGCTCTCGGAGGTGTCCTCGTCCTCGTAGAAGCGATGCAGGAAGGACGCGTGCGCCGGGTCCATGCCCACCTCCAGCGCCTGCAGCCAGTTGCACTCCCACAGGCCCTTGAAGGCGAAGGTGTGGCTGTCGGGGGCGACGAAGCAGTCGAACTCGGGAAAGGCCGGCGGCTCGCCTTCGCCGATGTATGCGAACACGATCCCGCTCTTCTCGACCACCGGGTAGGCGCCTAGCCGGATGTGCGCGCACATCCGGCTGCCGGCCGGCTCGGCCGGGGTTTCCCGGCACTGGCCGGTGGCGTCGAACAGCCAGCCGTGGAAGGCGCAGCGCAGGCCGCCGTTTTCCAGGCGGCCGTAGGCCAGGTCGGCACCGCGGTGCGGGCAGTCGCGGTCGAGCAAGCCGACGCGGCCGGTCTCGTCGCGAAACAGCACGAAGTGCTGCCCCATCAACTGCACCGGCTTGAGGGGGCGCGGGCCGCTCAGTTCCTCGGCGAGCGCCACGGGCTGCCAATAGCGGCGCAGCAGCCCGCCCGCGGCCGTGCCCGGCCCGACACGGGTCATCAATTCGTTCTGTTCGGCACTGATCATCGTGAGGCTCCGAGGCGTTCCTTTGTGCATGCGATTGCATGCAACAGGATTCATTCTGCAGCGTACGAGCGCCAGGACAACCCCGGATCGACCCGAAGGTGGAGGATCCGGGGACGCGTAGCGCCTCTTCCGAGGCAACGTGCATGCAGAAAGTGGGCCAGGAGAACCCCGATGCGTGCATCGACGGGTCACAAGGGCGCCAGCCCTAGAATGCCCGCAGCCTCATTGCATGCAGCGACACACCATGGACTCCCAACAATCCCGCGTGCTGGTCCAGTTGCGCGACCTGATCCTCAAGGGCGAATTCGGTCCGGGCGAGCGCCTGGCCGAGATCCCGCTGGCGGAGAAGCTGGGGGCTTCGCGCACGCCGGTGCGCCTTGCCCTGGCCAGCCTGGAGCACGAGGGGCTGATCGAGCCGTCACCGGCAGGGGGCTACCAGATGCGGCGCTTCACCTCACGCGAGATCGCCGATGCGATCCGGGTGCGCGGCGTCATCGAAGGCTTTGCCGCCCGGCTGCTGGCCGAGGACGGGGCGCCGCGCCAGTTGCTGCGCCAGCTGCACGACTGCCTGGACGAAGGCGACAAGGCGGTCAACAAGCCCACCATGGAGCTGGACGACTACGCCGCCTACGTGGACATGAACGACCGCTTCCACCAGCTGGTCGTCGAGGGCTGCGGCAATGCCGCCGTCAAGCGGATCATGGAAATGCTGGACAGCCAGCCGTTCGCCTCGCCCAGCGCGATGCTGCCGATGCAGTCGTCGATGCAGGAAGGCCACCAGTGGATGAAGCAGGCCCACCGCACGCATCACGCCATGGTGCAGGCGATCGAGCGCGGCCAGGGCTCGCGCGCGCAGGCCCTGGGCGAGGAACACGTGGAGATCGCGAGGATGAACCTCGACTACGCGCTGGAGCGGCCGGAACTGGCCGCCGAGCTGATGCCGGGGATGAAGCTGGTGGCGCCCCGGGGCCGCTGAACGCGCCTCATGCGGAGGGCTGCCCGCGCCCGCGGGCACGGGCGCACGCCTTCAGTGGTGGCCGGCGACCGTCTCGCCCGCCTTCAGGCGGTAGACCGTTCCGCAGTAAGGGCACTTGGCCTCGCCCAGGCGCGCCACGTCCAGGTACACCTTGGGGTGGCCGCTCCACAGCTTCATGTCGGCCTTGGGGCTGGGGCAGTAGACGCCGCCCTGGGAGTTCAGATCCTTGGCCGCGAGTTCGACCACTGCTTTGGCGTTCATGCTGCTCAGACCTTGCTCAGCCACTTGGCGTACTTGGGATTGCGGCCGTTGACGATGTCGAAGAAGGCCGACTGGATTTTCTCGGTGACCGGGCCGCGCGAACCGGCGCCGATCTCGACGCGGTCGAGTTCCCGGATGGGCGTGACCTCGGCTGCGGTGCCGGTGAAGAAAGCCTCGTCGGCGATGTAGACCTCGTCACGCGTGATGCGCTTTTGCACCAGCTTGATACCCAGGTCCTCGCAGATGTGCAGCACGGTGTTGCGGGTGATGCCGTTGAGGGCGCCGGCCGACAGGTCGGGCGTGTAGACCACGCCGTCCTTGACCACGAAGACGTTCTCGCCGGCGCCTTCGGACACGAAACCGGACGAATCGAGCAGCAGCGCCTCGTCGTAGCCGTCGTCCAGCGCTTCCATGTTGGCCAGGATCGAGTTGCTGTAGTTGCTCACCGCCTTGGCCTGCGTCATGGTGATGTTGACGTGGTGGCGGGTGTAGCTCGAGGTCTTGACGCGGATGCCGCGCTTCATGCCCTCTTCGCCCAGGTAGGCGCCCCAGGCCCAGGCGGCGACCATCACGTGGATGGTGTTGCCCTTGGGCGAGACGCCCAGCTTCTCGGAGCCGATCCACACCAGCGGGCGCAGGTAGCAGCTGTCGAGCTTGTTGGCCCGCACCACCTGCTTTTGCGCCTCGTTGAGCTGCTCCTTGGAAAAGGGCATCTTCATGCGCAGGATCTTGGCGCTGTTGAAGAGGCGGTCGGTGTGCTCTTCCAGGCGGAAGATCGCCGTGCCGTCCTTCGTGTCGTAGGCGCGTACGCCTTCGAAGGCGCCGCAGCCATAGTGCAGCGTGTGGCTGAGCACGTGGATCTTGGCGTCGCGCCAGTCCATCAGCTCGCCGTCCATCCAGATCTTGCCGTCGCGGTCGGCCATCGAGGGTTGCGCGCTCATGATGAGTTGTCCTTGCTTGGGGGTCGCAAAGCCGGTGATTTTACGGCGCCGGCCCGCCGGCCGCCCGGGCGCCGGTGCGCTCATGGCGCCCTGCCGGGGTCACAATGCGGTCTTTGCCCCGCCCGCCGCATGCCCCGCGGCGGGCCGCTCCCCGCTCCGGCGGAACGCGCCGGACGCCCCTTCGCTCTTCCCTTTTTCGTCCACCGCTTGCTCGCAAGCACAAGGTTTTGCAACGTGTCCCTTTTCAAGAACGTCATCGTCTTCTGCCTCGATCCCGCCTGGAACCAGGAACTCGCCCAGGCCGAGGAGGCCCTGTCCGCGCAGCGCTTCGTCCCTTGCGGGCCGAGCCAGGAAAAGTCCGCCGGCTGGGTGCCGCCGCGCGGGCAGGAGCACGGCCCGCTGATCGAATCGGTCCAGGGCCAGTGGCTGCTCGAGTTCATGGTCGAGGCCAAGGCCCTGCCCGGCTCGGTCGTGCGCCGCAAGGTCGAGGAGCGCGCCGCCCAGATCGAGGCCCAGACCGGCCGCCGCCCCGGCCGCAAGGAGCAGAAGGAAATGAAGGAAGAGGTCACCCACGAGCTGCTGCCGATGGCCTTCTCCCGCTTCATGCGCGCCACCGTCTGGATCGACCGCACGCAGCGCCGCCTGGTGATCAACGCCTCCAACATCGCCCGCGCCGACGAAGTGGTCAGCAGCCTGGCCCAGCAGCTGCCGGGCTTCGGCGTGTCGGCGCTCCACACCCAGCTGGAGCCGGCCAGCGCCATGTCGGGCTGGCTGCACACGCAGGAGCCGCCGGCGGGCTTCACCATCGACCGCGAATGCGAGCTCAAGGCCACGGATGAGTCGAAGGCAGCCGTTCGCTACGCAAAGCACGCGCTGGACATCGACGAAGTACGCGCCCACATCGAGGCCGGCAAGCGGCCGACCCGGCTGGCCATGACCTGGGAGGACCGCGTGTCGTTCGAGCTGACCGAAGGCATGCAGTTGCGCAAGCTCGCGTTCCTGGAAGGCACCGACAAGGCCGCCGACGGCGGCAAGCCGGAGGACGACTTTGACGCGGACGCGGCCATCGCGACCGGCGAGCTGGGGCAGTTGCTGCCGGCGCTGGTGGAGGCGCTGGGCGGCGAGCAGCTGATCGCCGGCGGCATGCCGGTGGACGCGGCGCGGGCAACGGGCGCCCAGGGCGCGGCTTCGGCGGAGGCCGAGGGCCAGCCGCAGGCCGAGGAAGAAGCGCCGTTCTGAGGTTGAGGGCATCCCGCGCGCAAGGCGTTCGCGAGGGCGGGCCGCCGCGGCTCGACCGGCCGCGCAGCTACTTGGCCAGCAGCACGTACTCGCCGTTCCTTCCGTAGCGGGCCGGCTTGGCGCCGACCCTGGCGCACAGCGCATCGCCGCAGCGCGTGAGCGCTCCCGAGCGGGTGGCCTGCAGGATGTCCAGCCCGAAGCTCGCGCGTCGCAACTCCGCCGCGTTCTTCCAGACGAGGTAGCCGCTACCGCCGGCGGCAAGCAGCGCCCCCACGATCAACGCCAGCGGAGCCGCCCAGAGCCAAAGGCCGCGCTGTCTGCGCAGCTGCTCGGTCGATGCGCCGACCTCATGCGCCGTGCGGCTCACATGGGCCGCCGACTCGGTCAGGCTGTGGGTGCACTGCTCGACCGCTTGCCGCATCGCGCGCTGCACCACGTTGCCAGCTTCGCCGCGCATCGCATCGAGCGCGGTGCGCGCGAATTGCTCGCCGCCGCTCGCCACGGCCTGCGCGCTGCGCTTGAGTTCGCACGCCTGTTGCGACAGCTGCGCGATCACCTGCATGTCGCGCTGCTCCAGCTTGTCCGCCAGCGCCATCAGCCGCAGCATCAACCTTCTCGATCGTTCTTCCTCCATCTACCCTCCTTTCGTGCCCAACGTCCAGCGGCGCTCAGCGGGCCATCACGGGGCCGGGCTGCACGGCGTGCCGCCGCTCATGCGCCCGCAGGGTGGCGCTGAATTCCTCCTGCTCCCGCGCCCAGGCCTGCCCGTCCGGCGACTGCCTGAACTCATGCATGACCCTGGAAAAGGCCTGAAGATCGCCCTTCTCGTAGGCGTCGAACGCGCGGTCCAGCAGGTCTTCATCGGAGGCATCCGAACGAACGAACCCGATGGGCTCGATGCGCCCCGCCTGGCGGGTCTGCAAGGCTGCGGCCGTGCCGCGCGTGACCAGCGCGTCGAGGTCCACCCCGATGGCATCCTTGCGCTGGATGCCCGGCCGGGGCGACTGGTCCTGAAGGCGGTCTCGCAGGCCGTCCTCGTCGTAGCTGGCCGTGCCGTACAGGCCCAGCATGTGCTGCTCGGAACGATGAATGACGAACTGCGCGGGGTCGTCGGGGACCGGCCGCGCCTGCAGGAACGGCCTGTCGCTCAGCCGGTTGAGAAACGCCACGCCGAGGTTGAAGCTGAGCGTACCCAGCCCATTCGTTTCGTAAGCGCCGCCGATGTCGCTGTGCGATCCGGCCACGCTGACATTGAGGTGGCGCCCCTGCTCGCTCAAACCCGGCGCGACGTGGTCGTTGTCCTTGAACAAGTCGCGCCGCTCATGGATCGCGCTGATCTCGAAGGTGCTCAGATTGGATCGCGGCAGCGTGCGTTCCTCGTCCTGCACGCCGGTGACGACCGGGTCGAACAACAGGGCGGCCTGCAAGGTCCTGCCGCGAGGAACCAGCAGGGGGAGGTCCGCGTACTCGACGTACCGGATGATGCCGTCCCGATCTCGCTGATACCTGGCACCCCTGGGATCGCGAATGCCGCGCTCCTCGACCATGCGCTGCAGTGCGGCAACTTGCTCTGCGCCGCGGCTGAAGCCGACGCCTACGACGTTGATTCGGGCGCGCGGGTCCTCAATCAGCCATTGCTGGGCTTTGTCACACAGGTCAAAGTAAGCCGTCTCGACGCGCGAATCGAAAGAGTTCGCAAAACGGCCATCCAGCAAGCGCTCGGGAATGCGAAGGATTCCTTCCTGCGTGAAGGTGCCTGCGACGTAGCCTCCCCGAATGTTTGTGATGCCCAGATACTCGCGGTCTCTGATCTGGACATACATTCTTGCCACCGCAGTCCAATGCTTGGGGGCGTCATTGAGCATGCTATTGCCGGTCCCGTCCAACGCTGCAACGTACAAGCGCGCGTGAGGGTCGACCTCTGGCAGCAGCAGCGGGACTCGAAGTTTGCCAAGTGCAGCAGCGGCCTCGCGGTAGGTGTCCAGATCCCGCTCGGTCGCGGCGTCGGCATCGATTGACGAGTTGGTGAATTTGCCCATGCACAGCCCTGCCTTCTCAATACGCGCGGCTGTATGCCTTGATCAGATCGTCGCGGCGGTGGCTCAGGCGGTTGCCTGGAATCTGCTCGTCCTTCGTCCACAACGTCGCGCGCATATAAACGTTGATCGTGCGGTCGTTGACCTCCAGGATGATCTCCGGCGGCACGCCCTGATTCCGCAGCAACTCCTCGCGCCGCATGTTGTGGCGAACCAGCCGGTCCTCGAATATCTCGCCGATGTCCACCTCCGCACGATGCGACGAGCCATCCTTGGAGCGCCAACTCACCTTGGCCGGCGGCGGAAAGTTGGCGATGGGGCCCATACCTGCCGTCAGCATCGCCGGATAGTTCTTCAAGGCCGCCGATGCGACCTTCAATCTGTCGTCCAGGTCCTTGACCCTGAGCATGCCGCCGTAGACCACTTCGCATCCGAAGGTGCTGAAGCAGTAGGCGTCGAACTTGTGCTCCCGAAATCTCAAAGGCCAATCGTCGGTGGTGACGGAGTGGCCGCCTGCGCCGCGCTGGACCGCGGCGCCGCTAATGGACAACGAAGGGGACATGGCGCTCTGGCATCCTGCAAGAAAAAGCACGCACAGCGAGGCGGCTGCCCGGCGGTTGAGCAACGCGCGGTTCGGCGCCATACCTCGGCGGCGGTGTGCGTGCAAAAGCGCTGGCACCGGATTGATCCGCCAGGTTGCGGCGTCGGTATCGATTGGAGAGTCGGTGACCTGGCCCATGCTCTGCCCTGGCTTCTCAGTACGTGCGGCTGTATGCCTTGATCAGGTCGTCGCGATAGTTGCTGTGTGGATGTCCCGGCCTCTGAGGCGCCTTCGTCCACAACGTCGCGCGCATATAGACGTTGATCGTGCGGTCGTTGACCTCCAGGATGATCTCCGGCGGCACGCCCTGATTCCGGAGCAACTCCTCGCGCCGCATGTTGTGGTGAACCAGCTGGTCCTTGAATATCTCGCCGATGTCGACCTCCGCACGATGCGACGAGCCATCCCTGGAGAGCCAGCTCACCTTGGCCGGCGGCGGAAAGTTGGCGATGGGCCCCATACCCGCCGTCAGCATCGCCGGATAGTTCTTCAAGGCCGCCGATGCGATCTTCAATCTGTCGTCCAGGTCCTTGACCCTGAGCATGCCGCCGTAGACCACTTCGCATCCAACGGTGCTGAAGCAGTAGGCGTCGAACTTGTGCTCCCGAAACCTCAAAGGCCAATCGTCGGTGGTGACGGAGTGGCCGCCTGCGCCGCGCTGGACCGCGGCGCCGCTAGTGGACAACGAAGGGGACATGGCGCTCTGGCATCCTGCAAGAAAAAGCACGCACAGCGAGGCGGCTGCGCGGCGGTTGAGCAACGCGCGATTCGGCGCCATGCCTCGGCGGTAGTCCGTGTGCAAAAGCGCTGGCACCGGATTGGTCCGCCCGGTTGCGGCATCGGTATCGATTGACGAGTCGGTGACCTGGCCCATGCACTGCCCTGGCTTCTCAGTACGTGCGGCTGTATGCCTTGATCAGATCGTCGCGGCGGTGGCTCAGGCGGTTGCCTGAAATCTGCTCGTCCTTCGTCCACAACGTCGCGCGCATATAGACGTTGATCGTGCGGTCGTTGACCTCCAGGATGATCTCCGGCGGCACGCCCTGATTCCGCAGCAACTCCTCGCGCCGCATGTTGTGGCGAACCAGCTGGTCCTTGAATATCTCGCCGATGTCCACCTCCGCACGATGCGACGAGCCATCCCTGGAGCGCCAGCTCACCTTGGCCGGCGAAGGGAAGTTCCGAATCGGCCCCCAGCTCGCATGCAGGTTGTCCGGGTAGTTGCCGACGGCGTCCGAGGGCATCTGCAGTTGGTCATCAGGCTCATCCAACTGGAGCCTGCCGCGATACCACAGCCTGCATCCATACGTGCTGTAGCTGAACGCGCTGAACTTGTGCTCCCGAAACCTCAAAGGCCAATCGTCGGTGGTCACGGAATGGCCGCCTGCGCCGGGCTGGCCCGCGGCGCCGCCAATGGACAACGAAGAGGACATGGTGCTCTGGCATCCCGCGAGAAAGACAGAGCACATCGCGGCAATGGCGAAAGTCGTCGGCGCATGGCCGCACTCGCCTGCGATGCTGGCGCGCTGGCTCGAGCGCGCAGGCTTGCGCGATCCTCGTTGTTTCATTCCTCTCCCTGCAGCGCCGCTTTTTGCGCCGGCCGCACTATAGGCCCCGCATGGACGTGTGCCACGCGACCAAGGAGCTGCTTCCGACAGTTGACGGAATTCTTGGGCGATCGGCGCGGTGCGAGGAGCGCGCCGGCGCCCGCCGGGCCGGTCTAACGCCCGGCCGGACGAACACACGGATTGCCCCAACCCGGCAACCGCGCCTAGAATCGCGCGGTCGATCGGGAGAGCCCGGCCACCTGTCCTGCAAGACGGGGAGCCGGCGCCGAAGGAGCAACCGCCCCGGAAACTCTCAGGCAAAAGGACCGGTCGACGGTTTTCAACTCTCTGAAGAGCGCCCGGCGTCGTCTGCCGGGACACCGCAGGAGCAAGCGGCGCCACCCCGGTGGTCGCCCGCGAATCTCTCAGGTTCCAGGACAGAGGGGGCGCACGCAGCGGCAAACATGCCGCGCGCGCCCATCCTCATGACGTCCTGGAGCTGTCTCACATGCAATCGATCGCCGTCATCGGCGGTGGCATCACCGGTGTCACCACGGCTTACGCGCTGGCCAGGCGCGGCTTTTCCGTCACCCTGTTCGAGCGGCACCGCTATGCCGCCATGGAAACCTCGTTCGCCAACGGCGGCCAGCTCTCGGCATCCAACGCCGAGGTGTGGAACCACTGGTCAACGGTCTGGAAGGGCATGAAGTGGATGCTGCGCGGCGACGCCCCGCTGCTGGTCAATCCCCGGCCGAGCTGGCACAAGCTGTCCTGGTTCGCCGAGTTCGTGGCCCACATCGGGCGCTACCGCCACAACACGGTGGAGACGGCGCGCCTGGCCGTCGCGGCGCGCGAACATCTGTTCGACTGGGCGCAGGCCGAAGGCATCGATTTCGACCTCAAGCGCGAGGGCATCCTGCACATCTACCGCAACAAGGCCGGCTTCGACCATGCCGCCGAGGTCAGCAAGCTGCTGGCCGAGGGCGGCCTGCCGCGCCGGGCCGTGACGCCCGAGGAGATGCGCGCCATCGAACCGACATTGGCCGGCCGCTATCACGGGGGCTTCTTCACCGAGAGCGATTCCACCGGCGACATCCACAAGTTCACCCAGGGCCTGGCGGCGGCGGCGCAGCGGCTGGGCGTGCGCATACTCTACGGCCAGGACGTGACGCGCCTGGACAGCGACGGCAGGCAGGCGCGCGTGACCGTCGCGGCCCGGCCGGCCGACGGCCTGCCGCAGAGCGAGCATCGTTTCGACGGGCTGGTGGTGTGCGCCGGCGTGGGCAGCCGCGACTTCGCCGCGCAGCTCGGGGACCGGGTCAACGTCTATCCGGTCAAGGGCTACTCGATCACCGTGAACCTGCTCGATGCCGCCAGCCAGGCGGCCGCGCCGACGGTCAGCCTGCTGGACGACGAGACCAAGCTGGTGACCAGCCGGCTCGGCGCAGACCGCTTCCGTGTCGCCGGCACGGCCGAATTCAACGGCGTGAACCGCGACATCCGCGCCGACCGCATCCGACCGCTGGTCGATTGGGTGAACCAATGCTTCCCGGGCGTGAACACGCGCCAGGTCGTGCCCTGGGCCGGGCTGAGGCCGATGATGCCGAACCTGATGCCCCGCGTCGGACAGGGCCGGCGGGCCAACGTGTTCTACAACACGGGCCACGGTCACCTGGGCTGGACCCTCTCGGCCGCCACGGCGGAAATGGTGGCCGCCCAGATGCTTCTGGCACGCGACCGCGGCGCGGCGCGGCCGTCTGCCACCGCCACCGCAATGGCCTGAAGGCGCGCCAGCCGGCGCCGGCACCACCCGGCCAACCGGCAGGCGGCGCCGGCCATGAGGGCCGTCGTCGCCAGCATCGCGGCCATGTGCAGGCCGATCGCGGCCAGCACCAGGCCCAGCGAACCCGATGCGGTGATCTCCCGCGCCGGCGTGCCGGCCAGGCATAGCGGCACCAGGGCCGGTACCAGCATCAGGCCGGCGCCATGCGCGGTGGCCATGATGAAGGACCACAGCGCGAGGCTGGTGGCGCCGGCATGCCGCGCCACGGCCGCGGCACTTCGCGGCGCGACGGTACGGACCCGCCCGCCGCATCCTTGCGGGCGGTTGCGCACTTCACGCCCGCCGCGCAGGTGCATCAGCAGCGTGGCGACCAGCAGTGCGCCGGCCCCGGCCTGCAGCAGCCATTGCGCCTGGCGGCCAAGCCACGGCGCCAGCGCCACGACGCCGGCGACGAGCGCCACCGAAAGGAGATGACCCGCGGCGATCGGCAGCAAGGCAAGTACGGCGCGCGACCGCTCGCCGCCGCGCACCGCGCAGGCCGCCGCGAAGATCCAGCCGGTGGCGGGATTGAGGCCGTGCACGGCGCCCAGCGCAGCCACCGCCAGCCAGGGCCCGGGCGCGTCCATGGCGTGGTCCCGGCGCGCCGCTCAGGCGCCTGCCCTTGATGCGGCGCAGCAGCCGCCGGCCGCCGGAGCCGGCGCGGCCGTCTCGTAGCGGTCGTGATGCCGCACCCAGGCCATGCCGTAGCTCAACCGGTCCTCGTCGCGGCCCTTGGGCAGCAGGTCGAGCAGGCGATAGGCGCCCATCATGGCCTCCACGCCACGCCCGTAGGTCGAGTAGGTGTGGAAGATGGTGCCCGCATCGTCCTTGTAGAACACCGACAGCCCCGGCAACTCGTCTCTCTTGAAGGTGGTCATGCCGAAGTTGTAGAACACCTCCTCGCGCGTCAGCTGCTCGGGCGTGAAGCTCACGTCGAAATCCTGGTTGAAGTCGTTGCGGTTCGACGAGACCCAGGCGAAGCGCCAACCCATGCGGCGGCGGAAGCGTTCGATCTCGTCGATGGGTGCGCGCGAAATGGCCGCGAAGCTCATGTCGCGCTGCTGCAGGTGGCGTTCGATGCCGTCGACGTGGTCGGCCATGAATGAGCAGCTCGGGCAGCCCGCCTCCCAGCCCGGGCCGAGCATGAAGTGCTGCACCAGCAGCTGGCGCCGGCCCTGGAACAGGTCGCCCAGCGCGCGTGCGCCGTCGGCCGCGTCGAACACGTAGGCCTTGTCCACGTGGAGCCAGGGCAGCGCGCGGCGCTCGCGGGCGACCTGGTCGCCCAGGCGCGTGAGCTCCTTCTCGCGCGCCAGCAAGGCCTTTCGCTGGGCCAGCCAGCGGTCCCTGACGACCACGGCGTGGCTGCTGCGGACCGGATCGTCCGTGCGCGCCTGTTCGGCGAGTGCCTCGTTCATGACGCCGCTCCCGTGTTGGCGTGCGCCGATGGGGCGCGCCGGGGCCGGCGCACGGCGCGCACCTTGCCGCTGCCGCCGCCGCCCGCATACAGCAACCCGCCGCCGTCGGACTCGAGGCCGCTGACGCCCATGCCGTCGGGCATGGACAGGCGCTCGAGCACCTCGCCGCTCTTCGGGTCGACGCGGCGCAGTTCGCTCTCTTCGGCTTCCCAGGTGCCGTGCCACAACTCGCCGTCGACCCAGGTCACGCCGGTGACGAAGCGGTTCGACTCGATGGTGCGGCGCACGGCGCCCGATGCCGGGTCGATCTGGTGGATCCTGCGGTCGCGGTACTGTCCCACCCACAGGCTGCCCTCGGCCCAGGCCAGGCCCGAATCGTTACCGTGGCCCGGCGCAGGGATGGACGCGACGATGCGGCCGCTGGCCGGGTCGATCTTGTCGATGCGCGCCTCGGCGATCTGCCAGAGGTACTTGCCGTCGAAGGCGGTGCCTGCATCGCCGGCGCAATCGAGCGTGCGCGCCACCTGCCCGCTGGCGGGGTCGAAGGCCACCAGCTGGGTTCCGGTCGCGGCCCAGACATGCCGGCCGTCGTGGCTGACGCCATGCACGCGGCCGTCGCCGCCGAGGTCGCCGTATTCGCGCACGATCTCGGCGGGGCGCGCGGCCACCGCGGGTGCGTGCATCCGGCTCGGGGGTGCGTCCTCGGGCTCGATCTCGCACGCGTTGCTGAGCTTGCTGTCGGTCATCTGATCGCTCCTGTTGCTGATGTCGGGACAAAGGCGCCGGCGTCGGCGCCATGCAGGCAAATCTACGCCGGCTGCAGCGCAGCGGGGAGTAACAAGATCGTCGTGAATCCCGTCAGCGGCGGCGCCAGCCAGCGCTGCGCGCGGGCGCGCCCGACCGAGCGCACGCGGCCGTCGGACTCCAGGTCGGCCAGCGCGCGCTGGACGGTGCGCTGGCTCGCATCCAGCGCCAGCGCCAGGGCGGACGTGGACCACGCCGCGCCGTCGGCCAGCAGCGCCAGCAATGCCGCCTGCTCGCCGTCGATGGGCGGCGCGAGCACCGCCAGTTCCCGACCCTCGCGCGGCTGCAGCACGAAGCCGCGCGCGGTTGCCTGCACCTGCGCCAGCGGCTTGACCAGGGCGCGCAGGCGGCCGATTTCCACCCGCAGGCGGGCCCGGTGCGTCTCGTCCGGCTCGCGGGTGCGAAAGGCGTCGGCGATCAGCGCCTCGCGCCCGACGTCGCCGGGCCAGGCGCCGGCGAGCGCCCGGGCCAGCGTGAACAGCACCGGCCGGCGTGCCAACGGCAACCAGACATGGCCGGCGCGAAGGCCCCGGCGGCAGGCATCCAGCACCAGGCAGCCAGGGTCGTCGAGCAGGGCTGCCGCCTCGTGCAGCAGCAACGGCTGCCCGCCGCCGTCAGGATCGAGGCGGCGCGCCGCTGGACGCTGCAAAGCCGTACGGGCTTCAGCGACCTCCGCCACCAGGGCCGGGACGCCGGCGTGCAGCGCCAGCGCCTGCGCCCGTGCCAGCGCGGCCTGCGCCGCGCCGACGCGCAGCGAGCGCAGCGCCAGTTCGGCCGAGGCCAGCTCGGCCACCGCCGCCAGCGCCGGCGACAGGCCTTCGCGCGCGTCCAGCGCCGCCAGGGCGGCCGCGGCATCGTCGAGCCGCCCCAGCAGCAGCAGGCGGCGCGCCGCGATCAGTTGCGCCTGCAGCACGTTGGGACGGTCGCGGTGGGCCGCAAGGGTGGCCGTCGCCGCGATCAGCGCCCGCGGGGCGCCGCCGCTGGCGCCGAAGTCGCGCATCGCCAGGGCGACCTCGGCCTCGGCCACGATGCAGCGCGCACGGGCCAGCGATTCATGGCCGGCGCCGAAGCCACGCGCCGCTCGCCGCAGCAGGTCACGCGCGCGCACATGCTCGCCCAGCTGCGCCATGGCAATGCCGCGCAGGGCCAGCGCAGGTGGATCGTCGCGCAGCGCCACGCGCTTGAGCGCCCCCAGCGCATCGCCTGCGGCCAGGGCGCGGGCGGAGGCGGAGATGAAGGCGTCCATGGACCGGCATTCTGCTGGCTCGCTGGCGCCAGCGGCGACTCCCGCGGCGTTGCGGCGCCGGCACGGCGAGGCCCGCTTCTGTCACAAAATGCTTGCAATCTCAAAAAAGAGATATGTATCATAAAAAATCCACTCAGGAGACTTGCTTGAACACAACGCACACGGGCGCCGCAGGCGCCCCCGCGGACGGCGCCGCGAGCACCCGCGTCGACAGCTACGGATGGAAAGCCCTGCTCGGCTCGGCCGTCGGCTACGCCATGGACGGCTTCGACCTCCTGATCCTCGGCTTCATGCTGTCGGCCATCTCGGCCGACCTGCACCTGACACCCGGCCAGGCCGGCTCGCTGGTCACGTGGACGCTGATCGGCGCGGTGATCGGCGGCATCGTGTTCGGCGCGCTGAGCGACCGCTTCGGGCGCATCCGGGTGCTCACCTGGACCATCGTGCTGTTCGCCGTCTTCACCGGGCTGTGCGCCTTCGCCCAGGGCTACTGGGACCTGCTGATCTACCGCACCATCGCCGGCATCGGCCTGGGCGGCGAGTTCGGCATCGGCATGGCGCTGGCTGCCGAGGCCTGGCCGGCGCGCCACCGTGCCCGCGTGTCCTCGTACGTCGCGCTGGGCTGGCAGGTCGGCGTGCTGGGCGCGGCGCTGCTCACGCCGCTGCTGCTGCCGGCCATCGGCTGGCGCGGCATGTTCCTGGTGGGCGTGATCCCGGCCATCGTGGCCTGGGTGATCCGCAACCGGCTGCACGAGCCGGAGGTGTTCGTGCGCAACGCGGCGAAGAAGACGTCCGGCGCCCGCGCCTTCGGCCTGCTGGTCAAGGACAAGGCCACCGCCAAGGTCAGCGCCGGCATCGTCGTGCTGTGCTCGGTGCAGAACTTCGGCTACTACGGGCTGATGATCTGGATGCCCAGCTTCCTGTCCAAGCAACTGGGTTTCAACCTCACCCGCTCGGCCATGTGGACCGCGGTGACCATCCTCGGGATGATGGCCGGCATCTGGGTCTTCGGCCAGCTCGCGGACCGTATCGGCCGCAAGCCCAGCTTCCTGCTGTTCCAGGCCGGCGCCGTGGTAATGGTGGTGGTGTATTCGCAGCTGCGCGACCCGGTGGCGATGCTGTGGGCCGGCGCGGTGCTGGGTATGTTCGTCAACGGCATGCTGGGCGGCTACGGTGCGCTCATGTCGGAGGCCTATCCGACCGAGGCGCGGGCCACCGCCCAGAACGTGCTGTTCAACATCGGACGCGCGGTGGGCGGCTTTGGGCCAGTGACCGTCGGCGCGCTTGCCGCCACGTACTCGTTCCAGGTCGCCATCGGCCTGCTGGCCGCGATCTACGTCATCGACATGATCGCCACCGTCTTCCTGGTGCCCGAGCTCAAGGGCAAGGAACTGCAATGACGCTGCCGGCCTCCTGCGGCGAAGCGTCGTCCGCCGCCTGCGGCTTCCCGCGTAACGCCGCGCAGGTCGCTTCGCACCGCTGCCGCGTGGTCGAGCACCGCCAGGTCAATGCGCGCTACCGGTACCTTCGCCTGTCGGCCGACGCCGACCTGGCCGGCACCACGCGGCCGGGCCAGTTCTACCAGCTCAAGTGCCCGGCGGTGGAGGCGGCGCAGCCCTTCCTGCTGCGCCCCATGAGCGTGTACGGCACCGGGCCGGAGGCGGGCACCATCGAGTTCCTCTACAACGTGACCGGCCTGGGCACGGGCACGCTGGCCACGCTGGACGTCGGCAGCACCATGGACATCGTCGGCCCGCTGGGCAACACCTTCGAGCTGCGGCCCGAGGACCAGGGCCTGCTGGTCGTCGCGCGCGGCGTCGGGCTCGCCACCATGGCGCCGCTGCTGCGCCAGGCCGCGCAGGCCGGCGTGGCGATCACCGCGGTGATGTCCGCCCGCTCGCCGCAGGATCTGATGCGGGACGAGTTCCTGCGCGGCGCCGAGGCGGACGTGCACTGTGTGTTCGACAGCGACGGCAGTTCGGCGGTCGAGCCGGTCGAGGCGCTGGTGCGCCGGCTGCTTTCGGCGCGCCATCACGACGCCGTGTTCACCTGCGGCTCGCACCGCCTCCTGCTGCTGCTGCAGCGGGTGCTGCAGGACTTTCCCGCCACGCGCGGCGACGTGGCCATGGAGCAGCGCATGGCATGCGGCATGGGCGTGTGCCTGTCGTGCGTGCGGCTGTTCGACGACGGGCAGGACAAGCGCTTCCTGCGCGTTTGCCGCGACGGCCCGGTTTTTCCCATCCGCCATGTGGTCGGGGAGGTGGAGTTTGGCTGATCTGACCGTGCGCGTGGGCGAACTCGCCCTGCGCAATCCCGTGATGCCCGCCTCGGGCTGCTTCGCCATCGAGTACGCCGAGGCGCTGGACCTGCGCCGGCTGGGCGCGCTGGTGATCAAGAGCGTCTCGCCCAAGACGCGCGCCGGCAATCCGACGCCGCGGGTGGCCGAGACCACCTCCGGCATGCTCAATTCGATCGGCATCCCGAGCAAGGGGCTGCAGCACTTCCGCGAGCAGGTGCTGCCGCCCTACACCCGCTTCGGCACGCCGGTGGTGGTGTCGATCTCGGCGGACACCGCCGACGAGTTTGCCGCCGCCGTGGCCGAGATGTCGCTGCCCGACGTGGCGGCGATCGAGGCCAACATCTCCTGCCCGAACCTGGAGGCCGACGGCATGGCCTTCGCCATGACGCCCGAGACCACCTACAAGGTCGTCAGCGCGATCCGGCGGCGCACCTCGCACCCGGTGTGGGCCAAGCTCACGCCGAATGCCTCGTCCATCGCCGCGGTCGCCAAGGCCGCCGAAGAGGCGGGTGCCGACGCGCTCGTGATGGGCAACACGGTGCTCGGCATGTCGATCGATGTACGCACGCGCAAGCCCAAGCTCGGCAACGTGATGGGCGGCCTGTCGGGCCCGGCGATCAAGCCCATTGCCCTGCGCATGGTGCACCAGTGCTATCGCAGCGTGCGCATTCCCGTCATCGGCTGCGGCGGCATCGGCAGCGCCGAGGACGCGATGGAGTTCATGCTCGCCGGCGCCTCCGCGGTGCAGGTGGGCACCGCCTCGTTCCTCGATCCCGGCGTGATGCGCAAGATCGTCGACGGGCTGCATGACCTGTGCGCGCAGCAGGGCGTGACGCAGGTCCGCGATCTGACCGGCCAGGTCAAGCTCGACCGCCAGCTGTCCGACCGCTGGCTGCGTTTCGCCCAGCAGTCGGGCTGACCGCCATGAACCTGCTCGAACACCGCGCGCTGGCGGACAAGCTCTTCGCCGACATCCGCGCCCTGTCCTTCGACGGCGTCGGCGTGACGCGCGAGAGCTATGGCCGCGGCGAGAACGCAGCCTGCGACTACCTGCGCGACTTCGCGCTGGCCCAGGGGCTGGCGGTCGAGGCCGATGCCGCCGCCAACCTGGTCATCCGCGACCCGGACGTCGACGCCGCGGCGCCGGCGGTCTGGATCGGCTCGCACATCGACTCGGTGCCGCAGGGAGGCAACTTCGACGGGCTTGCCGGCATCGTGTGCGGCCTGCTGTGCGTGCTGGCGCGCCGCAAGGCCGGCGGCGGCAAGTCGCCGCCGGTGCGCACCATCGCCTTCCGCGGCGAGGAGAGCGCCTGGTTCGGCAAGGCCTACATGGGCTCCGGCGCGCTGCTGGGCAAGCTGGAGGCGGCCGACCTCGAGCTGCGCCAGCGCAGCACCGGCCAGACCCTGGGCGAATGCATGGCCGCCGCCGGCGCCGACGTCGAGCGCATCCGGCGCCAGGAAGTGCTGTTCGACAAGTCGAAGGTGCGCGCCTACCTGGAGCTGCACATCGAGCAGGGCCCCGTCATGGTGGCGCGCGAGTGGCCGCTGGCGGTGGTGTCGGGAATCCGCGGCAACGTGCGGCACAACCGCATCGAATGCGTGGGCGACGCACAGCACTCCGGCGTGGTGCCGCGCTGGCTGCGCCACGACGCGGTGTTCGCGGTGTCGGACCTGATCATGCGGCTGGACCAGCACTGGCGCGAGCTGCTCGAGCGCGGCACCGACCTGGTGGTCACCGCGGGCATCATGCAGACCGATGCGGCTGAGCACTCCATCTCGCGCATCCCGGGCCACGTCGCCTTCAGCCTGGAGGCGCGCAGCAAGAGCATCGACTCGCTCGAAGGGTTCTACCAGCTGGCCCAGGCCGAGATGGCGGCGGTGGCGCGCGAGCGCGGCGTGGCGTTCCGCCCCGACCGCCGGCTGCTCAGCGCCCCGGCCACGATGGACGCGCACATCGCCGGTTTGCTCGACGCCGCCTGCGCCGCGCTGAACGTGCCGCACGACGTGCTGCCCAGCGGGGCCGGCCACGATGCATCGCTGTTCGCGAACGCAGGCATTCCCAGCGGCATGCTGTTCGTGCGCAACCAGAACGGCTCGCACAACCCGAACGAGGCCATGGACATGGGCGACTTCATGCTCGGCGTGCAGGCCATGAGCGACGCCATCGAACGCCTTTCGCAGGAGCCGGCCGCCGTGCCGGCTGCCGGCCGCCCATGAAGGCCGGCAGCGCGCTGCCGGCCGGCGACGGCCCCGGAGACGGCGGCGGCGCCGAAGCGTCCGGCGCGGCCGGCGCGCACAAGGCCCTGTCCGGGGTCGACTACCGCGCCATCGGCGAGCGGCTCAAGGCGTATCGGGTCGGCGCCTCGCTGCTGGCCGAAGACGTCGCCGAGCGCCTGGGCGTGTCGCGCGCGGTGGTCTATCGCATGGAAAAGGGCGACATCGTCAAGATCGAGACGCTGGAGAGCCTGGCCCAGCTGCTGGGCACGACGCTCGCGTCGCTGCTCGGCGTGGAGGTCGAGTACTACCCGACGGCGCTGGGGCTGTTCGAGCGCATGCGCCAGCTCGAACTGGGCGCCGAGCGCATCCTGGCGCATTTCGAGCCGATCTCGGTGCTGCTCACGTCCGACCAGTACCTGGGCCACCTGCGCCAGATGCTGGTGGAAGGCGCGCCAAGGGTCGGCGGCAAGCCGATGCCGCTGGCCGACATCGACAACATCCTGGCCATCATGGCCGAGCGCAAGGCCCATTTCGAGCGGCGCAGGCCGCACATCCTGAGCCTGATCGGGCTGCGGGAACTCGAGCGCTTCGTGCTGACCGGGCTGGTCGGCCGCGTGGACCTGCCCGAGCCGGTGCGCGCGCAGCGCGTGGAGGCGGCGCGCCACGAGGTGCGACGCATCGCCGACCTGATGGAAAGCGAGCCGCTGCACGTGCAGATCGGCCTGATCGACGACGCGATGCCCTCCTCCACCTTCCAGCTGTTCGCGGGGCCGGAGCGCAACGTGGTGGCCGTCAGCCCGTTCCGCCTGGGCGAGCTGCCCAACGTGCGCAACGGCATCGCGACCGTGACCGCGTCGCCGGAAGCCACGGCGATGCACGAAGCCATGATCGCGCGCCTGTGGAAACAGGCGTACAAGGGCAAGGCCGGCGCGCAGATGCTGCGCCAGCTGGTCGAGCGGATCCGATGAAACCGACAACGACAGGAGGCGGCGTGGCCGACGAGCAGGAACACACATTGCGGCGCGAGATGGCGGGCCTGCTGCTCGATGCAGGCTGCGTCTCGGCGCGCACCGACGAACCCTTCCGCCTGCCATCGGGCTGGGCCAGCCCGGTCTACATGGATTGCCGGCGGCTGATCTCCTTTCCGGCGATCCGCTCTGCGCTGCTGGCGCAAGCGCGCAGGCAGCTCGATGCCGCCGGCGCGCTCGACGGGCTGCGGGCCGTCGCCGGCGGAGAGGCCAGCGGCATCGCGCTGGCCGCCTGGATCGCCGACGCGCTCGAGCTGCCGCTTCAGTACGTGCGCAAGAAGCCGCGCGGCCTGACGCAGGTCGAAGGGGTCGTGCAGCCGGGCGCGCCGGTGCTGCTGGTGGACGACATGATGGCGGCCGGCCAGTCGAAACTGGCCTTCCTGCAAGGCCTGCGCAGCGCCGGCGCCGAAGTGCGGGACTTGTTCGTCGTGTTCAGCTACGGCACCTTCGGCGCCGAGCAACTGCTGGCCGCGCAAGGCGTGCGCACGCATGCGCTGTGCAGCTGGCGCGAGGTGCTCGACGTGGCGTCTGCCCGGAACGCCCTGCCGCCTGCCTCGCTGGAAGAGATGCGAAACTTCGTCCAGGATCCCGCGCGCTGGTCGATCGCGCACGGCGGCGTCGGCGCCACGGCGGCACCCGCGCCACAACTCCTTCAACGACAATTGCCCTGACCATGACCTTCACCGAAATCGCCGAGACATTCGCGCAGGCACCCTCCGGCACCGACGGCTTCAAGGCCTTCGGCCGCAGCGCGCTGCAGTTGATGAAGACCGACCCGGAAAATGCCGCACTCTATTTCGTGGTCGGCATCGCAGCCCAGGCCTACGTGTTCAAGTACGAGGACCAGGGCGTCGATCCGGAACTGGCCGACAAGGCCAAGGACACGCTGGTGGAGTTCAACCAGCGCCTGTTGTCCGCCCTGTCCAAGGGCCCGGCCGAACGGCTGAGCGCGGCCAACTCGGTGGCCATCGACTACGAATGGAACGTGCGCGAGTTCTGAACCGCGCGATGCACCGCAGGCACGACTTTCCATGGCCGTGATCGGCGTCATGGGCTCGGGCAAGCAGGCCTGGCCCGAACTGGCCGAACCGCTGGGCCAGTGGATCGCGCGGGCCGGCCATCACCTGCTGACCGGCGGCGGCGGCGGCGTGATGACCAGCGTCAGCCGCGCCTTCCACCAGACCCCCGGCCGGCCGGGGCGCTGCATCGGCATCCTGCCGACGCGGTCCGACGCGGCCCACGGCTTCGCGCCGCTGGACGGCTATCCCAATCCGTTCGTGGAAATTCCAATCGTCACGCCGCTGCCGCGCTTCGACGCCACGGACGGCGACACCGGCCGGCTGACGCGCAACCACGTCAACATCCTGTCGAGCGACGTCGTCATCGCCCTGCCGGGAAGCCAGGGCACGCGCGACGAGATCGGGCTCGGCCTGGCATTCGGCAAGCCGGTCGTTGGCTTCGGCCCTGCCGACGCATTCGAGCTCCTGCCACGGCCCATGCCCGTCATGCAAGACCTCGACGAAGTGATCGGCTTCGTGGCGAAGGCGCTGGCCCGGCAGCAGCAGCGGCCAGCCCCGCCCTGACCCCGGCGGTCACGCGCGCGGCGTGGTCTCGTCGGCCGCGGTGGCCGCGGCGGTGTCCTCCGGCGCATCGGCCTGCGGGCGCGTGAGCGACCATTCCTGCAGCTTGCCGTTCATGAACTGCGCATCCACGTAGGAGCCGCTGTTGTCGGTCCAGCGGTAGTGCTCGGGTTGCTCGCCCTTGGGCGAACGCAGCTCGCCCAGCGCCCGGGTCAGCGCGATGACGTGCATCAGGGTATGGCCCTTGCGCACCTTGACGTTGAGCATCACGGCGCTGGCCACCGTGCCGATCGGGCGGTCGGCGGCGCGCCGCAGCACCGCCACGGCGCGATTGAAATTGAGCAGCAGGAACATGACGAGGCCGCCGGCGGCGAGCGCGACGCCGGGCCAGCCGTAGGCGCGATAGGCGCCGAACAGGATCAGGAGGCCCAGCACGGGCACCCACAGTTGCTTGAAGTTCATGGGGCCGTATTGTCGCCGCGCCCGAGCGGCCCGCGTCACGGTCCGTCGCGGCGCGCCTGCGACGGCTGGTCGCCCAACGGCTGCACGCCACCACCGGCGGCGGCCGTTTCCTCCTTGCTCACCCACTCGCGCAGGCGCCGGTGCAGCTTGCGTTCGCGCGCGTCCTCTTCCTGCCAGTCCTGCCGCACCGCGATGACCAGCGCGATGCACATCAGCACCAGCACCACGGAGAACGGCAGCGCGAACACGATGGTCGCCGCCTGAAGGGCGTCGATGCCTCCGGCCAGCAGCAGGCTCATGGCGATGCCGGCCACCAGCACGCCCCAGATGATCTTCACCTTGGCCTTCGGGTTCGGATCGCCGCCGGTGCTCATCGTGCCCAGCACCAGCGTGGCCGAATCGCCGGAGGTGACGAAGAAGACGAACACCAGCACCGTCGCGACGATGGACAGCAGCGTGCTGGCCGGCAACGCGTTGAACATGACGAACATCGTGGTGGCCACGTTGTCCTTGACCGCCTCGGCCAGCGGCACGCTATGGAAGATTTCCAGGTTCAGCGCGGTCCCGCCGAAGATGGAGAACCACACGAAGCCCACCAGCGTCGGTGCCAGCACCACGCCCATGATGAACTCGCGAATGGTGCGCCCCTTGGAGACGCGGGCAATGAACAGTCCGACGAAGGGCGACCATGCCAGCCACCAGGCCCAGTAGAAGATGGTCCAGTCGCCCACCCAGGTGCTGTCGACGAACGGCGTCATGCGCAGGCTCATGCGCACCAGCTCCGAAAGGTACGAACCGAGCGTGTTGGTCAGCGTGTCGACGATGGCGATGGTCGGCCCCACCACGAGCACGAACAGCGCCAGCAGCCCCGCCAGCACCAGGTTGCCGATGGACAGGTATTTCACGCCCCGCTCCACGCCGGTGACCGCCGACGTGATGAAGAGCACCGTGGTCACCACGATGATGATCGACTGGTTCACCGAGTTGACCGACACGCCGAAGGCCGCATGCAACCCGCCGTTGATCTGCGTCGCGCCCACGCCGAGCGAGGCGGCCACGCCGAATGCGGTGGCCACGATGGCCAGCACGTTGAAGGCCGGCGAGAGCTTGCGCACCAGGGCCCACGGCAGGGACTCGGTCACCGAGCTGATCAGCGGCGAGGCATTGCGCCGGAAGGTGAAGAAGGCGATGGCCAGGCCCACCACCCCGTACACCGCCCAGGGGTGCAGGCCCCAGTGGAAGAAGGCATAGCGCATCGCCGCGCGCGCGGCTTCGGGCGTGTTGGGCACGACGCCTTCGGGCGGGGTGCTGTAGTGCGAGACCGGTTCGGCCACACCGAAGAAGACGAGCCCGATGCCCATGCCGGCGGCAAAGAGCATGGCGAACCAGGCGTGCAGCGAGAACTCCGGCTCGTCGTCGTGGTCGCCAAGCTTCAGGTCGCCGTAGCGGGTCACCGCCAGGAACACCGCCAGAACCACCAGGCCCAGCACCAGCCACAGATAGAACCAGCCGAAGTTGTGCGAGATGTCCGCCAGCGCGGTGTTGAAGAAGCTGCCCAGCGAAGCCGGCGACACCAGCCCCCAGAGAACGATCGCGGCAATGACGCCGGCGGAAACAATGAGTTGCATGCTCGCTCCTGACTTTATGGCCGGGCCGATGCGGCCCGCGCTTGTACTTTGAGGCGAGTATGCACGCGCGCGCCGGTACTTGGCGATCGGCGTGCGCGTCGGCGGATCAGTCGAGGCCGCGCACGACCGCGAGCGCCTCCTCGATGCGCTCGACCGGATGCAGCACCAGCCCTTCGAAGCCGGCCGCGCCCGGCTTGGGTGCATTGGCCTTGGGCACGATGGCCACCGAGAAGCCGAGCTTGGCGGCCTCGCGCAGGCGCTCCTGGCCGCGCGGCGCGGGCCGCACTTCGCCCGCCAGGCCGACCTCGCCGAAGGCGATGAAGCCCTTGGGCAGCGGCTTGCCGCGCAGCGACGAGCTGATGGCCAGCATCACCGCCAGGTCGGCCGCCGGCTCGCCGATGCGCACGCCGCCGACGGCGTTGACGAACACGTCCTGGTCCATGCAGGCCACGCCGGCATGCCGGTGCAGCACCGCCAGCAGCATGGCCAGCCGCTCGCGGTCCAACCCCACCGACAGGCGACGCGGACTGGGCCCGCCGTTGTCGACCAGCGCCTGGATTTCCACCAGCATCGGCCGCGTGCCCTCCAGCGTGACCAGCACCACGCTGCCGGGCACCGGCTCGCTGTGCTGGCTCAGGAAGATGGCGCTGGGATTGCTCACGCCCTTGAGGCCGCGTTCGGTCATGGCGAACACGCCGATCTCGTTGACCGCACCGAAGCGGTTCTTGATGGCGCGCACCAGGCGGAAGCTCGAATGCGTGTCGCCCTCGAAGTACAGCACCGTATCGACCATGTGCTCGAGCACGCGCGGTCCGGCCAGCGCACCTTCCTTGGTCACGTGGCCCACCAGCACGACCGCCGTGCCGCTCGTCTTGGCGAAGCGCGTGAGGTGGGCTGCGCATTCGCGCACCTGCGCCACCGAGCCGGGGGCGGAGCTGAGCTGGTCGGAGTAGACGGTCTGGATGGAGTCGATCACCGCGATGGCCGGGCGGGTGCTGTCCAGCGTGGCGATGATCTTCTCCAGCTGGATCTCGGCGAGCACCTGCACCTGGGACTGCGCCAGCTGCAGCCGGCGCGAGCGCATCGCCACCTGGGCGCCGCTTTCCTCGCCGGTGACGTACAGCGCGTTCTGGCCGGCGCGCTGCAGCGCATCCACCGCCTGCAGCAGCAGCGTGGACTTGCCGATGCCAGGGTCGCCGCCGATGAGCGTCACGCCCCCGGCGACGATGCCGCCGCCGAGCACCCGGTCGAGTTCGGCGATGCCGGTGGGCGTGCGCGCCACGTCGACGGCCTCGATCTCGGACAACAGCATCAGCTCCGAAACGCCAGCCAGCGCAGCGAACTGCGGCTGGCTCAGTCGGTTGTTGCCGCCGGTCGGCGCGGCCGGTGGCGCCTGCTCCACCAGCGTGTTCCAGGCGCCGCAAGCCGGGCACTTGCCGAGCCATCTCGGGCTGGTGCCGCCGCATTCGCCGCACACGTATTGGGTCTTCTCCTTGGCCATGCGCCGAGTGTGCCCGATGGCGCGAACTCAGTCCGTGGACCTGAAGCCGGATTCGAGCAGCCCGGCGAATGCCTCGGCGGCCGGCGGCAGCGAACGCCCGGCCAGCGAGACGACCGCCACCGTCCGCGTCACCGTGGGCCGCGTGATGCGCCGCACCGCCATGTCACCCCAGGCCATGCGCGCCGCCACGGAGGCAGGCACCACGGCCACGCCCAGACCGGCCGCCGCCAGCGCCAGCGCGGTGGTCAGCAGCGACACCTCCTGCGTCACCTGCAGCGTCACGCCCGCCTCCGCCGCGGCACGCTCGATGCGCTGGCGCACGCCGTAGCCGGCGCGCACGGTCACCAGCGGCAGGCGGGCCAAGGCCTTCCACGTGATGTCGCGTCCGGGCTGGAAGGACCCGCTGGCGGGCGCTGCGGCGACCAGCGGCTCGCGCAGGAACACGCGCTCGACCAGTGCCGGCACTGCCGTCTCGAGCGTACCGATGCCCAGGTCGACGCGGCCGCTGGCGATGCGCTGCACGAACTCGCCGGGCGCGCAATCGTCGACCACCACGCGCACGCCCGGATGCTGCGCGCCGAAGCGCCGCAAGGCGCCCGGCAGCAGCGTCTGCGCCACGGTCGAGGTGGCCGCGACCCGCAGGCGGCCGCGCCGGCTCGAGGCGAGTTCGGCCATGGCGCCGTGCATGTCCTGCAACTCGGCCAGCACGCGTTCGGCGTGGACGATCGCCTCGACGGCGGCCTGGGTCGGCTGGAGCGAGCGCGTGGTGCGGTCGAACAGGCGAACGCCCAGCTTGTCTTCCAGTTCGCGTAGCAGCACGGTGACCGCCGGCTGCGTCAGCGACAGCTGACGCGCCGCCGCCGAAAGCTGGCCCAGCCTGTACACGGCCGCGAACGCACGCAACTGGCGGATCGAGGGCGTGTCGCGCATTGATAAAGTTTCTTTATTTATGGCCATCGAAGTTTCATTTTTGCAGAAGCGCCGGATTGCCTCTAATGCGTCTTCATGCAAGACACAGACACGACGAACGACAGCCTGCAGGCGCAAGTGCTGGTCGTCGGCGCCGGCCCGGTGGGCCTGACGCTGGCGACCGACCTGGCGCAGCGCGGCATCCAGGTGCTGGTGGCCGAGATCCGCCACCGCGGCGAGCCGCCGAACGTGAAGTGCAACCACGTCTCGGCGCGCTCGATGGAGATCTTCCGTCGCCTCGGCGTGGCCGCCGCACTGCGCGCCACCGGCTTGCCGGCCGACTACCCGAACGACGTTGCGTACCGAACGCGGTTCACCGGCGAGGAACTCTCGCGCATTCCGATCCCCGCGCGCCAGGACCGCTACACCGCCTCCGACGGGCCGGACACCTGGTGGCCGACGCCGGAGCCGCCGCACCGCATCAACCAGATCTACCTGGAGCCGGTCCTGTTCGCCCACGCCGAGGCGACGCCGGGCCTGCAGATCCTCAACCGGGTGCGCATCGACGAATTCACGCAGGACGCCGACGGCGTCACCGCGCATGGCACGCGTCTGGACGGCGGCGCGCGCGTGCGCATCCGGTGCCAGTACCTTGTGGGTTGCGACGGCGGGCGCTCGGGCGTGCGCAAACAGATCGGCGCTCGGCTGTCGGGCACGGCGGAAGTGGGCCGCGTGCAGTCGACCTTCCTGCGCGCGCCGGCCTTGCTGGGTCTGGCCCGGCACGACCGCGCCTGGGCCACCTTCTCCATCAACCCGCAGCGCAGCGGCAACGTCTACGCCATCGACGGGCGCGAGACCTGGCTGGTGCACAACTACCTGCGTTCGGACGAGCCGGATTTCGACTCGGTCGACCGCGACTGGGCGATCCGCCAGATCCTGGGCGTGGGGCCGCAGTTCGAGTACGAGGTCATTTCCAGGGAAGACTGGATCGGGCGCCGGCTGGTGGCCGACCGCCTGCGCGACGGCCGCGTCTTCATCTGCGGCGACGCAGCGCACCTGTGGATCCCGATGGCGGGCTACGGCATGAACGCCGGCATCGCCGATGCAATGAACCTGTCGTGGCAACTCGCCGCGCATGTGCAGGGCTGGGCGCCGGCGGCCATTCTCGACGCCTACCAGGCCGAGCGGCTGCCCATCACGGAGCAGGTGTCGCATTTCGCGATGAACCATGCGGTGGCGCTGCAGAAGGAGCGCGAGGGCGTGCCGGCGAACATCGAAGCCGCCGGACCCGAGGGCGACGCGGTGCGCGAAGCGACCGGCCGCACGTTGTACGCACTGAACGTGCAGCAGTATTGCTGCGCCGGGCTGAATTTCGGCTACTTCTACGACGCCTCGCCGATCGTCGCCTACGACGGCGAAGCCGCGCCCGCCTATTCGATGGCGCAGTTCCAGCCGTCCACCGTGCCCGGCTGCCGCACGCCCCACCTGTGGCTGCGCGACGGCCGTTCGCTGTACGACGCGATGGGCGCGGGCTATACCCTGCTGCGGCGCGACCCTGCGGTCGACGCCGCGCCGCTGCTGGCCGCTGCCGCCGAGCGCGGCGTGCCGATGACCCTGCTCGACCTGGATTCGGCCGACGCCGCCGGACTGTACGACCGGCCACTGGTGCTGTCGCGGCCGGACCAGCACGTCGCCTGGCGCGGCGACCGTTGTCCGGACGACGCCACGGCGCTTGTCGATCGCATACGCGGCGCCGCCGTAGCCTGAGCGCCGCCGCCCACCTGGCCCCGAAACCGAATCGAAGGAGACAACCATGCAAAGACGCCAAGCCCTCGCCCGCCTGGGCCTGCTGACCGCTGCCGGCACCCTGGGCGGTGCCGCCGCCCTGCCCGCGCTCGCGCAAAGCGACCGTCCGATCACCCTGGTCGTGCCCTACGCGCCCGGCGGCACCACCGACATGCTCGGACGGCTGCTGGCGCAGCACCTGGGCACGGCGCTGGGCCGCACCGTCATCGTCGACAACAAGCCAGGCGCTGGCACGGCCATCGCCGCCAGCCACGTGGCGCGCTCCGCGCCGGACGGCAACACACTGCTGGTCGCCACCAGCACCACCCTGGCCATCAACCAGTGGCTGTACCGCAAGCTGCCCTACGACCCGGCCAAGGACTTCACGCCGGTCGCGCTGCTCGGCTCGGTGCCGCTGATGGTGGTGGTGCATCCTTCCGTGCAGGCGCGCAACCTGGCCGAACTGGTGGCGTTGGCCAAGGCGCAGCCCGGCAAGCTCAGCTACGGGTCGGCGGGCAACGGCAGCCCGCAGCACCTGGGCGCCGAGATGTTCAAGGCTGCCACCGGGGTGGACTTCACGCACGTGCCCTACCGCGGCAGCGCGCCGGCACTCGCGGACCTGCTTGGCGGCCAGTTGCAACTGATGTTCACCGACCTGGCGCCTGCCCTGCCGCACGTGCGCGATGGCCGCCTGCGCGCACTGGCGGTCACGTCCGGCCATCGCCAGACCTCGGTGCCCGACGTGCCGACGGTGGCCGAATCCGGCGTCGCCGGCACGCGCGACTTCGAGGCCGTGGCCTGGCAGAGCGTGGTCGCGCCGGCCGGCACGCCGGCGGCGACGGTGCAGCAACTCAACCGCGAGATCGTCCGCATCGTCGGCCTGCCGGAGGTGCGCGAGGCGCTGCTGCGCCAGGGCTTCGAGGCGGGTTCGAGCACGCCGGAGCAGCTCGGCGCCTACATGCGCAGCGAATCGGAACGCTGGGGCAAGGTAGTGCTTGCGGCCGGCGCGACGCTCGACTGATCTGCACCGCGCACTCGGCGACGCCGCGCCGTCCTGCGGGATAACCCGCATAGCGGCGCGTCATTTATTTAATATATTAAATATCTACTTCGGCCCGCCGCTTCGTGAGCACCTCGTTCGTCCACCGCAACCTTCCCCGCCTGCTGCTGCAGGCGCGCGAGGCCGTCATGGCCCATACCCGGCCGAGCCTGCGCGAGCACCAGTTGTCCGACCAGCAATGGCGCGTGCTGCGCGTGCTGGGCGAGCACGGCGCGGTCGAAACCGGGCGGGTGGCGCGCGAGGCCTTCATCCTCGGCCCGAGCCTGACCGGCGTGCTGGCGCGCATGGAACGCGACGGCCTGGTCGAACGCTATCGCGACCCGCAAGACGCGCGGCGCAGCCTGATCGACGCCACGCCGGCTGGGCGCAAGCTGGTGCGGCAGCTGTCTTCCACCATCGAATCCCACTACGCCTGGCTCGAAAGCTCGCTGGGCAAGGACAAGCTTTCGCAGCTTTACGCGCTGCTGGACGAACTCATCGCACTGGAACAGCCTTCGTGACCTCCTATCTCCCCACCGGCACCGTCTACGGCGTGCTGCTGAACTTCCGCGCCGAGCAGGAAGCGCTCGCGCCGCAGATGAACGAGCCGCCCTACAAGGCGCCGCCGCAGGCGCCCGTCCTTTACGTCAAGACCGCCAACACCTTCTCGCCGCAAGGCGCGCCGATCGCGCTGCCCGCGGGGGTGCAGGCGGTCGAGGTGGGCGCCACCATCGGCCTGGTGATGGGCGAAGGCGGGAGCGTCGCCGGCTGCGTGCTGATGAACGACCTGTCGATCCCGCACGCCAGCTTCTATCGCCCGCCGGTGAAGTACAAGTGCCTGGACGGATTCCTCGGCATCGGCGCGGCGCTGCGCACCGACGGGGCCGACCCGGCGTCGTTCTCGCTGGAGGTGCGCATCGACGGCCAGACCCGCCAGCGCGCGGACTTCTCCGAGCTGGTGCGTCCGCCCGCGCAGTTGCTCGCCGACGTCGCCGACTTCATGACGCTGCGTGCGGGCGACGTGCTGATGCTGGGCTGCAATGCCGGCCGGCCGCTGGCGCGCGCCGGGCAGCGCGTCGACATCGTCGCGCCCGGCTTCGATGTCTTGAGCAACACCCTCGTCGGAGGCCAGCCATGAAGCGCGCACGCGTCATCCATCAGGGCGTCACGCACGATGCCACCGAGCGCGACGGCCGCCTGCTGCTGGCCAGCGGCGAGGCGTTCGAGTTCGACGCCGTCACCTGGCTGCCGCCGCTGGCGCCCACGCCACGCGCACGCACCATCCTCGCGCTGGGCCTGAACTACGCCGACCATGCCAAGGAGCTGGCTTTCAGCAAGGCGCCCGAGGAGCCGCTGGTGTTCGTCAAGGGCGAGGGTGCGCTCATCGGGCATCGCCAGTTCACGAGACGGCCGGCGCAGGTGCAGTTCATGCACTACGAATGCGAGCTGGCCGTGGTGATCGGCCGCACCGCGAAGAAGGTCAGGCGCGACGACGCGTATGACTTCATCGGCGGCTACACGGTGGCCAACGACTACGCCATCCGCGACTACCTCGAGAACTGGTATCGGCCCAACCTGCGGGTGAAGAACCGCGACACCTGCACGCCGCTGGGGCCCTTCCTGGTCGACGCCGCCGACGTGCCCGACCCGATGAACCTCGACCTGCGCACCACCGTCAACGGCCAGGTCACGCAGTCAGGCAACACGCGCGACATGGTCTTCGACCTGCCCTTCCTCATCGAGTATTTCTCCAGCTTCATGACGCTCTCTCCGGGCGATCTCATCCTCACGGGCACGCCCGACGGCGTGGCGGACTGCCGCCCGGGCGATGTGATCGTCACCGAGATCGAGCGCGTCGGCGCGCTGGTCAACACCATCCAAGGAACCCCATGACCACCCGGATCGATCACCTGATCGGCGGCGAGCACGTCGCCGGCCGAGACTATTTCGAAACCATCAATCCCGCCACGCAGGAAGTGCTGGCCGAGGTGGCCTGCGGCGGCCAGGCCGAGGTGGACGCCGCCGTGGCCGCAGCCAAGGCCGCCTTTCCGAAGTGGGCGGGCCTGCCGGCGCCCGAGCGCGCGAAGCTGATCCGCAAGCTGGGCGACCTGATCGCCCGGCACGTGCCGGAGCTGGCGCAGACCGAGACCAACGACTGCGGCCAGGTCATCGCCCAGACCGGCAAGCAATTGGTGCCACGCGCAGCCGACAACTTCTACTACTTCGCCGAGATGTGCACGCGGGTGGACGGCCACACCTATCCGACGCCCACGCACCTGAACTACACGCTGTTCCACCCGGTGGGCGTGTGCGCGCTGATCAGCCCCTGGAACGTGCCCTTCATGACGGCCACCTGGAAGGTGGCGCCGTGCCTGGCCTTCGGCAACACCGCCGTGCTGAAGATGAGCGAGCTCTCGCCCATGACCGCCGCTCGCCTGGGCGAACTGGCACTGGAGGCGGGCATTCCGGCCGGCGTGCTCAACCTCGTGCATGGCTACGGCAAGGACGCCGGCGAACCGCTGGTGGCGCACCCGGACGTGCGCGCGATCAGCTTTACCGGCTCGACCGCCACCGGCAACCGCATCGTCAAGTCGGCCGGCCTGAAGAAGTTCAGCATGGAGTTGGGCGGCAAGAGCCCGTTCGTGATCTTCGACGACGCCGATCTCGAGCGCGCCCTCGACGCCGCGGTCTTCATGATCTTCTCCAACAACGGCGAGCGCTGCACTGCCGGCAGCCGCATCCTGGTGCAGCAGTCGATCTATGCCGACTTCGTGTCGAAGTTCGTCGAGCGCGCCAGGCGCATCCGCGTGGGCGACCCGCTCGACGAGTCGACCATCATCGGCCCGATGATCAGCCAGGCGCACCTGGCCAAGGTGCGCAGCTACATCGAGCTGGGCCCGAAGGAAGGCGCCACGCTGCTGTGCGGCGGCACGGGCACGCCCGACGGCCTGCCCGACCGCGTCAGGAACGGCAACTACGTCGGCCCGACCGTGTTCGCCGACGTGGACAACCGCATGAAGATCGCGCAGGACGAGATCTTCGGGCCGGTGGCCTGCCTGATCCCCTTCAGGGACGAAGCCCACGCCATCGAGCTGGCCAACGACATCCAGTACGGCCTGTCGAGCTACGTCTGGACCGAGAACATCGGCCGCGCGCACCGCGTGGCCGCCGCGGTGGAAGCCGGCATGTGCTTCGTCAACAGCCAGAACGTGCGCGACCTGCGCCAGCCGTTCGGCGGCACCAAGGCCAGCGGCACCGGACGCGAGGGCGGCACCTGGAGCTACGAGGTGTTCTGCGAGCCGAAGAACGTGGCGGTGTCGCTCGGATCGCATCACATTCCGCACTGGGGTCGGGCATGAGATGCCTTGCCCCTGCGGGCGCACTGCGCTCCCCCTCCCAAACCCTCCCCTCGAGGGGATTGCTTCTCGTAACCAAGGTCCGATCCCATGGCTGACTTCGCTTTGAATGGCGCGATTGCGCGGCGCCGGCTCCTGCAGGCGGCGGCGCTCGGCGCCCTGCCCCTTTCGCTGCTGGCGCACGCCGAAGCCGCGTGGCCCGGCAAGCCGGTCCACCTGGTCGTGCCGTTCCCGCCCGGGGGCACCACCGACTACGTCACCCGGCTGATCGGCACCGAACTGGGCAGGGCCCTGGGGCAGCCGGTGATCATCGACAACAAGCCCGGCGCCGGTACGGTGATCGGCGTCGACTATGTCGCCAAGTCCGCGCCGGACGGCAGCAACTTCGTGACGGTTGCCAACAGCTTCTGTGCCAACCAGACGCTGGTCAGGAAGCTGCCCTACGACTCGCGCCGCGACCTGCGCGCCGTGGCGCTGATGGGGCTGTCGGAGCACGTGCTGGCAACGCACCCGGGCAGCGGCCTGAAGAATCTCGCAGACCTGCGCGCGGCCGCGAAGGCCGGAACGGGCACGCTCAGCTATGCGTCCTTCGGCAACGGAACCTCGGCCCATCTGTCGGGCGCGATGCTGGCCCAGCAGATGGGCATCGAGCTGGTGCACGTGCCGTACAAGGGCCAGGGCCCGGCGCTGACCGACCTGCTGGGCGGGCAGGTGACGATGATGTTCGGCAACTGGCCGGAGTTCCGCAGCCACGTCGAGTCGGGCAAGCTGGTGGCGCTGGGCATGGCGACGCTGCAGCGGTCGGCGTACGCTCCGGGCATCCCCACGCTCGCCGAGCAGGGCGTGCCGATCGAGTCGAACTCGTGGAACGGGCTGCTGGCGCCCGCGGGCACGCCCGATGCGGTGGTGCAGCGCATGAACGCCGAGGTCAATCGCGCGCTGGCGGCGCCGGCCGTGGCGGCCGCGCTCCAGAAAGGCGGCATCGCCTCGATGGCGCGCACGCCCGCGCAGTTCGCTGCCTTCGTCGACAGCGAGATCGCCAAGTACGCCGACGTGATCCGCAAGGGCGGCATCACGCTGGACACCTAGGAGAAACGCCATGGGCCAACTCGCCCTCGCCGCCAAGATCACCCACGTGCCGTCGATGTACCTGTCGGAGTTTCCCGGGCCCAACTTCGGTTGCCGGCAGGCCGCCATCGACGGCCACAAGGAGATCGACCGCCGCTGCCGTGCGCTCGGCGTGGACACGATCGTCGTGTTCGACGTGCACTGGCAGGTCAACAGCGAATACCACATCAACTGCGGGCCGAAGTTCGAGGGCACCTACACCAGCAACGAGTTGCCGCACTTCATCAAGAACATGCCCTACGCGTACGACGGCAATCCGGGGCTGGGCCACCTGATCGCCGACGTGGCCAACGAGATGGGCGTCAAGAGCCGCGCCCACTCCGACACGACGCTGGAACTGGAGTACGGCACGCTGGTGCCGATGCGCTACATGAACGCCGACCGGCACTACAAGGTGATCAGCGTCAGCGGCTGGTGCGACTGGCACGACCTGCACGAGTCGGGCCGCTTCGGCCTGGCGGTGCGGCGCGCCATCGAGGAGCGCTACGACGGCAAGGTCGCGGTGTTCGCCAGCGGCAGCCTGAGCCACCACTTCGCGGACAACGGGCGCGCCCCGGAGTTCATGCACAAGGTGTACGACCCGTTCCTGGAGCAGGTCGACCAGCGCGTGGTCGAGCTGTGGAAGGCCGGCGACTGGAAAACCTTCACCGGCATGCTGCCCATGTATGCCGACAAGTGCTGGGGCGAAGGCGACATGCACGACACCGCGATGCTGCTCGGCCTGCTGGGCTGGGACCGCTATGCGGCGCCCGTGGAAATCGTCACGCCCTACTTCGGCAGCTCGGGCACGGGGCAGATCAATGCGATCTTCCCGGTGACGCCGCTGCCCGCCTGACCCCGACGAGGAGCCGCACATGCCGCACCTGGTGATCCTGTACACCCCCGACATCGAGCCGCACACCGACATGGCCGCGCTGTGCCGCGGCCTGGCCGACACGATGATCGCGCAGCGCGACGAAAGCGGCGTTGCCGTGTTTCCGGTGGGCGGCACGCGCGTTCTGGCCTACCCGGCCGCGCATTTCGCCGTTGCCGACGGAAGCGGCGAGCATGGCTTCGTCTATCTCAACCTGCGCATGGCCGCAGGCCGCAGCGCCGTGGTGCACAAAGCCTGCGGGGACGCGCTGGTGGCGCGCGTGCGCCAGCACTTCGAGCCGCTGCTGGCGCGCCGCCACGTGGGCGTGACGCTGCAGATCGACGAAGCGCCCGGACAGGTGTTCGACGGCAAGGTCGGCAACCTGCATCCGCTGTTCCAGAAGAAGGACTGAACGACCATGCTTGCGCCAGACATCATCCGCCAATTGGCCGCCGAACTGCACGAGAGCGAGCGCGCGCGTGTGCAGCTGGAGCATTTCTCCAAGCGCCATCCGGACATGACGATCGAGGACGGCTACGCCATCTCGCGCGAATGGGTCAAGGCCAAGATCGCCGAAGGGCGCACGCCGCGCGGGCACAAGATCGGCCTGACCTCGCGCGCCATGCAGCAGTCGAGCCAGATCGACGAGCCCGACTACGGCACCCTGCTCGACGACATGTTCTTCGAGCCGGGCGAGATTCCGTTCACGCGATTCATCGCCCCCCGGGTGGAGGTCGAGCTGGCCTTCGTGCTGGGCAAGCCGCTGCGCGGGCCCGGCGTGAGCATCTTCGACGTGCTGGCCGCCACCGACTACGTGGTGCCGGCCATCGAGATCATCGACGCGCGCATCGAGCAGTTCGACCGCCACACCAAGGCGCCACGCAAGGTGTTCGACACCATCTCGGACAACGCCGCGAATGCCGGCGTGGTGCTGGGCGGGCGCCCGGTCAAGCCGGACGCGGTCGACCTGCGCTGGGTCGGCGCGCTGCTCTACAAGAACGGGCAGGTCGAAGAATCCGGCCTGGCCGCCGCCGTGCTCAACCATCCGGCCAACGGCATCGCCTGGCTTGCCAACAAGCTCGCGCCCTGGGACGAGCACCTCGCGGCCGGCGAAGTGGTGCTGGCCGGCTCGTTCACCCGCCCCGCCACCGCCAAGGCCGGCGACACCTTCCACGCGGACTACGGCCCGCTGGGGGGCATTGCCTTCAGGTTCACATGACCACCTGCCGGCCCAGCCCACTTCACGCGGCTTGCGCAATGGAGTACTGAATGCACACACCCATCAACACCTTCAAGAAGGCCCTGCAGTCGGGCCCGGCGCAGATCGGCCTGTGGGTCGGCCTGGCCGACGGCTACGCGGCCGAGATCATTGCCGGCACCGGCTTCGACTGGCTGCTGGTCGACGGCGAGCACGCACCCAACGACCTGCGCTCGGTGCTGGCGCAGTTGCAAGGCATCGCGAGCGCCTGGTCGGCACAGGCGCCCGACGCCGCGCGCTCGCATCCGGTGGTGCGCGTGCCGGTGGGCGACACGGCGCTGATCAAGCAGTTCCTGGACATCGGTGCGCAGACACTGCTGGTGCCGATGGTGGACACGGCCGAGCAGGCGGCAGGGCTCGTCGCGGCCACGCGCTATCCGCCCGACGGCATCCGCGGCATGGGCAGCGCCCTGGCGCGAGCATCGCGCTGGCAGGCCTACCCGCGCTACCTGCACGAGGCCAACGAGCAGGTCTGCCTCCTGGTGCAGGCCGAATCGGTGCAGGCCCTGGAAAACCTCGATGCCATTGCCGCCACGCCCGGTGTCGACGGCGTGTTCATTGGCCCGGCCGACCTGTCGGCATCCATGGGATTCGTCGGCCGGCCGGACCATCCGCAGGTGCAGGCGGCCATCGCCGACGCGATCGGACGCATCCAGCGCGCCGGCAAGGCGGCGGGCATCCTGTCGACCACCGAGGAACAGGCGCGCAAATGGCTGGACGCCGGCGCGCGGTTCGTGGCCGTCGGTGTGGATACGATCGTGCTGTCCGGCGCCTGCCGCCAACTGGCGGCCCGATACAGGAATCCCACGGACGCGCCGCAGGCGGCGCAGGCTTCGGGATACTGAACCCTGGTGCGGGACGCATCCACAACAGAACCTGACGGAGACCCTCCCATGCCTTTCACCCGCCGCCAACTGCTTCAAGGAACCGGCGCCGGCGCGCTCCTCGCCGGCCTGGGCCGGCACGCCCTCGCCCAGGGCGGCACGCCCTTCGAGACGGCCCGGTTCATCACCGGCTTTGCCGCCGGCGGCACCTCCGACACCACCTGCCGCCGCGTCGCCGTGGCCATGCAGCCGAGCTATGCCAAGGCGATGGTGGTGGAGAACCGCACCGGCGCCGGTGGCCAGATCGCGGTCAGCTACGTCAAGGGCCAGCCCGCCGACGGCGCCACCATCCTGCAGACGCCGACGTCGATGCTGACGATCTATCCGCACATTTACAAGAAGCTGCCGTACGACCCGCTGACCGACCTGACGCCGCTGACGCTGGCCTGCCAGTTCGACTTCGGCTTCGTGGTCGGGCCGGCCGTGCCGGCCTCGGTCAAGTCGGTGCCCGAGTTCCTGGCATGGGCCAAGGCCAACCCCGCCGGCGCCAATTTCGGCTCGCCGGCGGCCGGCTCCACGCCGCACTTCATCGGGGCCCTGCTGGGCAAGGGCGCGGGCGTCGACCTCAAGCACGCCGCCTACCGAGGCACCCAGCCGGCCATGCTCGACCTGCTGGGCGGCAACATCTCGGGCGTGTCCGGCCCCATCGGCGACATCACGCAGCATCTGTCGAGCGGCAAGATCCGCATCCTGGGCGTGTCGGGCAAGAAGCGCAGCCGCTTCGCGCCCGACGTGCCGACGTTCGAGGAACAGGGCATCCACAACGCGACGCACAGCGAGTGGTTCGCCTTCCTGCTGCCGGCCAAGGCGTCGCCCGAGGTGGTGGCGCGCGCCCATGCCGCGGCCAAGGCGGCGCTGGCACAGAAGGACGTGATCGACGGCCTGGCCACCTTCGGCCTGGAGGCCATGTCCAGCACGCCGGCCGAACTGGCGGAACTGCTCAAGAGCGACACCGCCAAGTGGGGCCCGATCGTCAAGCAGGTCGGCTTCACCGCAGAGACCTGACCCCAACCGCAAGGACCACGACATGAACGCCCCAGCCAGCACCATCGCGCCGCCCGGCACCCTGATGCATCCCTCGATCCATCCCGACGAGCGCGCCGCGCGGGTGAAGCTGGCGGCTTGCTATCGCATCTTCGCCATGCTCGGATGGACCGAGATGATCTACAACCACATCACGGTGCGCCTGCCCGACAGCGTCACCGGCGGCGAGAAGCAGTTCCTCATCAACCCCTTCGGCCTGCACTACAGCGAGGTGACGGCCAGCAACCTGGTGAAGATCGACCTGCAGGGCCGCGTGCTGGACGGCTCGCGCTGGCCGGTGAATCCGGCCGGATTCACCGTGCATGCGGCCATCCACGACGGCTTGCCGGCGGCGCACTGCGTGATGCACACGCACACGACGGCCGGCGTGGCCGTCGCCTGCCTGCAGGGCGGGCTGCAGCAGAACAACTTCTACACGGCGCAACTGCACGGCATGGTGGCGTACCACGACTTCGAAGGCATCACCATCCATGCCGACGAGGGCCCGCGCCTGCTCAGGAGCATCGGCGACAAGCCGGCGGTGATCCTGCGCAACCACGGCCTGCTGGCCTGGGGCGAGACGCTCGAGCAGACCTTCGCCATCCTGTGGACGCTGCAGCGCGCCTGCGAGATCCAGATGGCCACGCTGTCGATGGGAGCCCCGATCCCGGTGGGCGAGGCGGTGGCCGCGCGCTGCACCGAGGACGCGCTGCAGTTCAATCCCAACCATGGCGCCGGACGCGACGTGTTCGACGCCCTGGTGCGGCAGGTCGACCGCATCGACGCCACGTACAAGCAATGATGCGGCGCACAGGACACACGGCATGAAAGTCTGCATCTACGGTGCCGGCGCCATCGGCGGCTGGATGGGCGTGAAGCTGGCGCAGGCCGGCTGCGAACTGTCGGTGGTGGCGCGCGGCGCGACGCTGGAGGCGCTGCGCAAGGACGGTCTGTCGCTCGCGCATGGCGAGGAGTCGGTCTCGGTGCCGGTGCGGGCGGCCGAAGATCCGGCCGCGCTGGGGCCGCAGGACCTCGTGGTCATCGCGGTGAAAGCGCCCGCGCTGGCGGCGGTGGCCGAGCGCATCGGCCCGCTGGTCGGCCCCGACACGATCGTGCTCACGGCGATGAATGGCGTTCCGTGGTGGTTCCTGGCGGGCGGCTTCGGCGGCGCGTTCAGCGGCCGGCGGCTGGCCGCGGTCGACCCGGCCGGCGCCATCGACGCGGCCATCCCGGCGCGCCACGTCATCGGCGGCGTGGTGCATGCCAGTTGCTCGCTGGACGCGCCGGGCCGGGTGCGTCTGCATTTCGGCAACGGGCTGATCGTCGGCGAGCCGTCGGGCCAGGCCACGCCCCGGGCGCAGGCGCTGCACGCACTGCTGCAGCGTGCCGGCTTCGACGCCAGGCTGTCGCCGCAGATCCAGAAGGACGTCTGGTACAAGCTGTGGGGCAACATGACGGTCAACCCGATCAGCATGCTCACCCGCGCCACCACCGACAAGATCCTCGACGACGACCTGGTGCGCGGCTACATCTCCGCCATGATGCTCGAGGCCAAGGCCATCGGCGAGCGCATCGGCGTGCCGATCGCCGAGAGCCCGGAGGACCGGCACGCGGTCACGCGCAAGCTCGGCGGCTTCAAGACTTCGATGCTGCAGGACGTCGAAGGCGGCCGCGCAGTGGAACTGGACGCACTGGTCTCGTCAGTGCGCGAGCTGGGCCAGATCACGGGCGTGCCGACACCCCACATCGACGCGCTGCTGGGCCTGGCACGGCTGCATGCGCGCGGGCTGGGGCTGTACGCCGCAAGCGCAACGTAACGGGCAGACGCCGTTCGTAGCGCCTCGCGCGCGACTTGAAGTGCCGTCCGAGCTCTTGCTCTACCTGCTGCCGCTCCAGCAGGGCCTGCGCAGCCAATTGCTCCTGCCGATCGACCTCTCCTGGTCAGCCGACCCAGACCGTCTTGACGCAGACTCGGGATGGTGAATCTGCCACGCCTTCGCCTCTTGGATAGACCTTTATCCGCAACCCGGGCGAGCTGGAAGGTCGATGGAATCGCTCGTAGAGCAACCCCCCATGTCGCAATTGAGGCTGACCATGCGGCGCTTGCGGTGGGGAATCGTAGTGGGACTCGCGGCGGTAGCCCATCGCCTCCAGTTCGCCTGCGAAGGCGTCGTAGTTCAACTGACAGATGTCCGTCATGGGCGGGTAGCTTCCCGGGCGTTCTCGAAAGCTGAACTCCACTTGCGGGCGGTCCTCGTTTCTGACCACGAACACATACGTCCATTGCGAGGTCAAGCGCTCCAGGAAGCCGTATGTCTCGCTCCAGCGTTGGACTGGCCTCTCCATCACGGCCTCCAGCCGCCCAGGGGTGAAGTCATCGATCGACTGGCTTGTACGAATGAGCGTCAGCAAGCGGCGCAGCGCCTGCTCCGCTCTGGGCTGCGCTGCCTTCAGCGGTGAGGTCATGGTCATGGTCATGGTCATGGTCATCGTCATGGTCATGGCAGCAGGATCCTTTGGAGGCTGCGTGGCTGGCGTATGGGAAGGGGGCTGCACGCATCCGCTCAACACGATTGCAGCCAGCAGCGACATTGCACGCAAAGCGGAATTTCGGTCGCGGATGGCGTTCTCCCTGTCTCGACGCTTGCTTGTCCTGTGGCGCATATCCACCACGCGGCAAGCGTATTGCTTCGTGGAGCTGTTGGATAGCGCAAGCCGACTTGAATGCGCTTGCGCGCAGTCGCGCGAAACGCGACAGCAATAGTCGATTCTGGATGGGCCGAGCTTGAACGCCCTTCGTTGCAAGACTACTTCCTGATCGACGTGCAATGGGCCCTCGCGTCGGCCGCGAGAGCATCCGTCACGGCTTGGCCCACACCGCCCGGGCGCTGCCTCTCAGGCTTCCACCGCCACCGGCACCCGCCGCGCGATGGCGCACATGAGTTCGTAGCCGACCGTCTCGGCGGCCTGCGCCACGTCGTCGATGGAAAGCCATTCGCCGTTGTCTGCCCTGCCCCACAGCGTCACCTCGCTGCCGATGCCGGCGCCGGGCACGGGGGTGAGGTCCACCGCCGTCATGTCCATGCTGACCCGGCCCACGGTTCTCGTGCGCACACCGTCGACGAGGACCGGGGTGCCGGTGCCGGCATGGCGCGGGTAGCCATCGCCGTAGCCTACGGCGGCGATGCCGATGCGCATCGGCGTCTCGGCGGTAAAGCGCGAGCCGTAGCCGACGGTGTCGCCGACGGCCAGTTCCTGCACGCCGATCAGCCGCGTGGCCAGCGTCATGCCCGGCTGGAGCTGCCAATGCGCGGCGTCGTGCTCGGGATAGTCCGGCGCGCTGCCGTAGAGCACGATGCCGGGGCGCACCCAGTCGGCGCGGGTCGTGCCCGCGTGACGCAGGATGGCGGCGCTGTTGGCAAGCGAGCGCTCGCCGGGCAGGTCCTGCGTGGCCTGCTCGAAGGCGGCCAGCGGTTGGGCGATGCCGCGCGGCGCATCGGCATCGCTGAAGTGCGTCATCAACGAGATCTCGCCCACCTGCGGCAAGGCATTGAGGCGCGTCCAGGCGGTGCGGTAGCGCGCCGGCGTGAAGCCCAGGCGGTTCATGCCCGAGTTGAGTTTGAGAAAGACGCGGTGCGGCGCCTGTGTCTTGTGCGCCGCCAGCATGTCGATCTGGGCGTCGCAGTGCACCGCGTGCCATAAATCGAGACGCGAGCACAGCTCCAGGTCGCGTGCCTCGAACACGCCTTCGAGCAGCAGCACCGGCCCGCGCCAGCCGAGCGCGCGCACGCGCTGCGCCTCGTCCAGGTCGAGCAGCGCGAAGCCGTCGGCCGCGCGAAAGGCCTCGTAGACGTTCTCGATGCCGTGCCCATAAGCGTTGGCCTTGACCACCGCCCACACGCGCGACTCCTGCGCGGACCGGCGCACCCGGTCCAGGTTGTGACGAAGTCCGGCTTGGTGGATGGTGGCGAGGATCGGGCGTGGCACGTCGGCTCCGGTTGGCAGGTGTACAGGGAAATACCCAACATGACTGGGTGTTTGCGGGTCATTTTGGCATGGCACCCCCATGCTATAACCGCACATCTCTCGCCGGGACCGCACTCCGTCGCCCAAGAAGAACCTCAGGCCTGCATGACCTATCGATGAAGCGCGGTTTCTACACCATCATGTCGGCCCAGTTCTTTTCGTCACTGGCCGACCAGGCGCTTTTCGTGGCGGCGGTCGAACTGCTTCGCGGGGCCGGCGCACCCGAATGGCAACGCGCCGCATTGGTGCCGATCTTCGCGGTCTTCTACGTCATGCTGGCGCCCCTGGTGGGCGCCTTTGCCGACGCCCTGCCCAAGGGCCGCGTGATGTTCGTGAGCAACGCCATCAAGGTGGTCGGCTGCCTGATGATGCTGTTCGGCTCGCATCCGCTGGCCGCGTACGCCGTCGTCGGCCTGGGCGCCGCCGCCTACTCGCCGGCCAAGTACGGCATCCTCACCGAGCTCCTGCCGGCGTCGCAGCTGGTCAAGGCCAACGGCTGGATCGAGGGGCTGACCATTGCCTCGATCATCCTCGGGCTGGCGCTGGGCGGAGTGCTGGTGGGGCACGCCGTGTCCTCGGCCCTGCTCGGCATCGACCTCCCGCTGATCGACACGGGCATCGACACGCCGCCCGCAGCCGCCATCTCGGTGCTGATCGCCGTCTACGCGCTGGCTGCATGGTTCAACACCCGGATTCCGCACACCGGCGTGGAAATGCGGCCGCTGCGCGCCAACCCGAACCACTCGATGGTGCGCAACCTGGCCGCGCTGCTGCCCGATTTCTGGCATTGCAACGCACGCCTGTGGCGCGACAAGCTGGGCCAGATCTCGCTGGCCACCACCACCCTGTTCTGGGGCGCCGGCGGCAACCTCAAGTACATCGTGCTCGCCTGGGCCGCACTGGCGCTGGACTACAACACCTCGCAGGCCTCCGCCCTGACCGGCGTGGTGGCCATCGGCACCGCCATCGGCGCCGTGGTGGCGTCGGTGCGCATGCGGCTGGACGGCGCCACCAGCGTGATTCCCATGGGCATCACCATGGGCCTGCTGGTGATCGCGATGATCCTCATCCGCAACGTGTGGGTGGCGATTCCGTTCCTGGTGCTGCTCGGCGCACTGGGCGGCTATCTGGTGGTGCCGATGAATGCGCTGCTGCAGCACCGCGGCCACAACCTGATGGGCGCGGGCCGGTCGATCGCGGTGCAGAACTTCAACGAGCAGGCCTGCATCCTCCTGCTGGGCGCCTTCTACAGCGCCTGCACCGGCCTGGGGCTGTCGGCGTACGGGGCGATCTCCGCCTTCGGCCTCGTGGTGGCGGGCGTCATGTGGCTGATCAAGCGATGGCACATGAACAACATGCGGCGCTACCCGGAAGAGCTGGAACACCTGCTGGCCATCGCCCGCAGCGACAAGCATCATTGAGGCGGCGCGCCGCACGTCGCCGGCGCCACGAGGTACCGACATGACCAGCGTCTACGACTTCGAAGCCCGCACCATCGACGGCCGGCCCGCGCCCTTGTCGGCGTACCGCGGGCGGGTGCTGCTGATCGTCAATACCGCAAGCCAGTGCGGCTTCACGCCCCAGTTTGCGGGTCTCGAGCAACTCCACCGGCAATATGCCGGGCGCGGGTTGACGGTGCTGGGCTTTCCCTGCAACCAGTTCGGCCACCAGGACCCGGGGACCAACGCCGAGATCGGCGCCTTCTGTGCGCAGAACTACGGCGTGAGCTTCCCGATGATGGACAAGGTGGAAGTGAATGGTCCGGGCGCAGCCCCGCTGTACCAATGGCTCAGGTCGCGCAAGAAAGGGCTGCTGGTCAGCGCGATCAAGTGGAACTTCACCAAGTTCCTCGTCGGGCGCGACGGTCAGGTACTGCGGCGCTACGCACCGCTCGACAAGCCGGAGTCGCTCGCCGCCGATATCGAGACGGCATTGGCGGCGACGGCGGGCTGAGCGCGGAGCGCCCTGCCCCTCATGGGAACCGGAAGTTCACCGTCTTGGCGCCGCTTCCGAGCGTGACCGATTCGCGCCGCGTCACGCCGCCCTTGCTGGCCTGCACCTGGTAGGTGCCGGGCGGAAGGTCGATCAGGCACACGGGCCCGCTGGCGCGAAACACCATGGCGGGCTGGCTGCCGCCGCCCTGGATGGTCACATCGATGTCGGCCAGATAGGCGCCGCCCTCCTTGGCCATCAGCAGCGCGAGCGGATGATCTTTCATTTGCGCGCGCATCGCGTCGGACTCGTCGCTGCCGATGCCGCCGCACTTGTGGCGCATGTCGGTGCGCACCAAGGGGCCGCCGTCGCCACCCGGCGTGCCCGGTGGCGGGGCCGTCGCGGGCATGGGCGTGCCGGTGCTGTCGACCGGGACGGTTGCGGGGACCGGCGCACCGGGGCTGCCGGACGGAACGGCTGCGGGCTCCGGCTTGACCTTCTCTGCCGGCATGGTCACCGGGGCGGGCTGCGCCCATGCCAAGCCGGCGACGCTGCACGCGGCCGCCGCCGCCCAACGCCGCCATTCGATTCGCATTGCTGCTGTCATATGCGCCCCTTCGGAGCAACAGGATCGGATCCACATCGTGCGCCGCCGTGACGCTGCGTCGCGTCGGACGGCACCCACGGCTGCTGTGCGCTGCGACCCGGTCCCGTGGCGGGGTCAGCGCGGCTCGGCCGGCTGCAACGCCTCGTCCAGCAATTCGATCCAGTGACGCACCGGCGTAGCGGGGCTGCCGCTTTGCAGGTGCGTGATGCAGCCGATGTTGGCCGACACGATCTGCCGCGGTTGCAACTGGTTGAGATGGCCCAGCTTGCGGTCGCGCAACTGGTAGGCCAGCTCCGGCTGGAGCACCGAGTAGGTGCCGGCCGAGCCGCAGCACAGGTGCGATTCGTTGCGGGCCACCTGGATGTCGAAGCCGAGCGCGCGCAGATGCTGCTCGACGCCGCCGCGCAGCTTCTGGCCGTGCTGCAGCGTGCATGGCGGGTGATAGGCGATGGTCCCCTCGGGCGCCTTGACCCGCTCGGCCAGCAACGGCGCCAGTTCGGGCAGCAACTCGCTCAGGTCGCGGGTGAGCGCGCTGACGCGCGCGGCCTTGTCCGCGTATGCGGGGTCGTCCTTCAGATGGTGGCCGTACTCGCGCACGGTGACCCCGCAGCCCGACGCGTTCATGACGATCGCCTCGACCGCCCCGCTGTCGACCAGCGGCCACCAGGCATCGATGTTGGCGCGCATCTGCGCCAGGCCGCCGTCCTGGTCGTTGAGGTGGAACTTGACCGCGCCGCAGCAGCCCGCCTGCGGCGCGGTGACGCACTCGACCCCGGCGGCGTCGAGCACGCGCGCGGTGGCGCTGTTGATGTTGGGGGCCATGGCGGGCTGCACGCAGCCGGCCAGTGTCAGTACCTTGCGCGCATGGCTGCGCCGGGGCCAGCGGCCGGCATCCTGCCGCGGCGGGACCTTGGCGCGAAGCGCGCCCGGCAGCAGCGCGCGCACGCTCTGGCCGACCGCCATCGCCGGGCCGAACAGCGGCGAGGGCAGCCCCTCCTTGAGAGCCCAGCGCACGGCCGCCTGGCCCGCCGGGCGCGGCACCTTGGCGTCGACCACCTTGCGTCCGATGTCGACCAGGTGGCCGTACTGCACGCCGGAGGGGCAGGTGCTTTCGCAATTGCGGCAGGTCAGGCAGCGGTCCAGGTGCAGCTGCGTCGCGCGGGTGGGCGCCTGTCCTTCGAGCACCTGCTTGATCAGGTAGATGCGCCCGCGCGGCCCGTCGAGCTCGTCGCCCAGGATCTGGTAGGTGGGGCAGGTGGCGGTGCAGAAGCCGCAGTGCACGCACTTGCGCAGGATGGCTTCGGCCTCGGCGCCTTCGGGCGTGTCGCGGAATTCCGGTGCGAGTTCGGTTTGCATGAGGAGGAAATCCGGTTGTCAGAGACCGCCGAGCAGCCGGCCGCGGTTGAAGATGCCTTGCGGGTCGAATTCGCGCTTGAGCGCCTCGTGAATGCGGCGCAGCGGAGGATCGAGGCTGTCGAGCGAGAGCGCCGGCGCGGCGTCTTGCGCCTCTCCGGGGGCGCGCGCGAAGCGGGTGGCACGTCCGCCGACGCTGACGGCCAGGTCCTGCAGGCGCCGACCCTGTCCGGCCTGCAGCACGTACCAGCGCTGACCGCCGTGCCATTCGACCAGCGGCGGCGGCGCGTCGAAGGCGAGCGCGGGCGCGGTCTGCGGCAGGCTGGCCCGCCACAGCTCCTGCCCGGGCGCGAGTGCGAAGAAAGGCAGCTGCATGTCGCGCAGCGCGGTCCAGCTGGCTGCGGCCTGCGCCGCCTCTGGCCGGTCGCCGCCCAGCTGGCGGCAGGCCGCCTCGACCGCGGCGGTGGCACCACGCAGCCGCAGCAGCAGCCAGCCCTGGCCGTCCTGCTCGCCCCAGCAACTGGCGTTGAGCGGCAACGGCTGGCCGCCCCACGCATTGAGGCGGCGCAACGCTTCGGTCTGGTTGCAGGCGAAGGCCAGCGTGGCTTCGGCCGGCGCCACCGGCAGCACCTTCAGGCTCACTTCGGTGATCACGCCGAGCACGCCCATGGAGCCGGCCAGCACGCGCGAGACGTCGTAGCCGGCCACGTTCTTCATCACCGTCCCGCCAAACGCCAGGTGCTCGCCGCGGCCATTGATCAGCCCGGCGCCGAGCACATAGTCGCGTACCGAGCCCACGCTCGCGCGCGCCGGCCCCGACAGCCCGGCGGCCACCATGCCGCCCACGGTGCCGGCCAGCGGCGCACCTTCGGCCACGGCATCGTGGCGCGGCGGCTCGAACGGCAGGCACTGGCCCTGCTGCGCCAGCAGCGCCTCGAGCTGCGCCAGCGGGGTGCCGGCGCGCACGGTGACGACCAGCTCGCTGGGCTCGTAGCTGACGATGCCGGCGAGTTCGCGCAGGTCCAGCAGTTCGCCCTCGATCGTGCCGCCGAGGAAGTCCTTGGTGCCGCCGCCGCGGATGCACAGGGGAACGCCGCGCGCGGCGGCATCGCGGATGCGTTCGATGAGCGGGTCGAGATCGTGGGGCGCCTGGCCCGGGGCGGATTGCATGCGCCCGATGGTAGCGCCGGCGGGCAGGCGCCTGGGTCGCGGCCGCCAATGGCGATCGATCGAGCGCCGGCGAGGGGCAGCCCGGACGCTAGTCGTCGAAGAAGTCCACGGGGCGGCCCGGCCCGTCCACGCGCGCGAACAGCACGCTGCCGGACGCCGGCAGGCGCGCCAGCTCGTTGGCTGCACGGCCATGGCGGCCGGTGGTGACGAACAACGTGCACAGGTCCTCGTCCCCGAAGCAGGGCATGGTCGGGCATTGGGCCGGAACCGGCAGCGACCGCGACAGTGTCCCGTCCGGCTCCATGCACACGAGTTGGGCGCCCTCGTACATGGCGGCCCAATAGCGGCCTTGCGCATCGACGGCGGCCCCGTCGGGCCGGCCGCCGTAGGGCGCGCCGGGCTGCCAGCCCGGCGCCTTGGGCGCGAAGCGGGCGAACTCGCGTTCGTTCGTGAGCCGGTTGGACTGTGCGTCCCAGTCCCAGGCGCGCACCGCATGAGTCGGCGTGTCGGTCCAATAGAGACGCCGCGCGTCCGGCGAGAACGCCAGGCCGTTGGCGGTGGTCACGCCGTCGAGCATGCGCACCAGGCGGGGCGCGCCGGCGGCAGCGCCGGGGCGCGCGTCGAGGCAGTAGAGCGCGGCGCTGGCCGCGTCCTTGGCCTCGTTGATGGAGCCGACCCACAGGCGGCCCAGCGGGTCGCACTTGCCGTCGTTGAAGCGCATGGTGCGCACGTCATGATCGGCGCGAACTATCTGCTGAAGTTCGCCGCCCCAGGTGCGCGCGCGATAGATGCCATCGCGCAGCGCAACCACCAGCCCGCCGCTGCGCGCCGGCGCGGCGCACCCGGGCTCGCTCGGCAGCGCCCAGCGCTCCACACGGTGGCCCGCGCCGGGCCGGCCGCGCGTGCGCAGCAGCGCGCGCCCGGGGATGTCGACCCAGTAGAGCGATTGCTCGTGCGGATGCCAGAAAGGCGATTCGCCGAGTTCGCTGACGGATGAGTCCAGGGTTTGCCACATGGCCTCCATTGTGGCTTCGCCAAGCGCGCGATGGGCCGCGCCGTCCTATGCGTCCTATGAAGTGGCGCAGACGAAACTGGCTGCGGAATTCACATCGCCCGAGCCGTTGTACCTGGCCCATGCCGGGTTCCGGCAGACAGGACGGGAGGACACGATCGTCTTGTTGTCCGCCGCCAGGCTGGCACTGATCAGCGTCTGCGGCGCCTGCCCTTTTTCAACCCAGCCGTCGAGCGCGGCGAGCGCGTTGAAGAGGTAACCCGATCCGGTGTGCCCGACGCCGGCGAGCATGTGGAAGCGCATGAAGGAGTCGGTCCTGGCCTGGCCCAGCCGGTCGACGACGCTTGCGTAGTAGTCGCTCGAATAGGCCGGTGGCACCAGATGGTCCGACGTCCCGTGGAACAGGATCAGCTTGCCGCCCTTGTCGGCGAACGCACCGAGATCGGGGTTCGTGGCATTGACCTTGTCGGAAAGGGCGAGCCATTGCTGCGCATACGTTCCGGGAACGTAGCTCAGCAGGTCGGTGGTCGGGCTGGAGGTCACGCCGTACTTCAGGTAGCCGTTGGCGAAATTGAACTCCACGCTGGCCGGCGTCGTGCCCGACATGCCAAGCTGCATGACGCTCCACCCGAGCGCGGAGGCTTCGCCGCCGACACCCAACGGTGCCGCCGTCGCGATGCCATTGGCAACCGGCGCCGGCAGGCTCGTGCGCGTGCGCATCAGTTCGACCGTGGCCAACTGGGGATCCGACAGACACGTATCTCCGCTGTCGGCTCCGCCCGGGCAGCGCAGTGCCTGCGCATCGAACTGGCAAGCCGCGGTGTTGGCGATGACGCCGTCGGCGAGCCCGTCCTGCGCGTCGCAGGCGGCGAGCTGCGCCGAGTCGAAAAGCTTGACCTTGGCCGGGTTGAGCCAGCCAGCCCCGCCATTGGCGAATGCGGCTTGCGCGATGGCGATGCCCTTCTGGTTGACGATGCTGTAGTCCACCACCGGCATTCCGGCCACGATGCCGTCGTAGCTGTCGGCAAAACGCTGGGCCTGCAGGAGAGCCTCGCGCCCGCCCGTGGAAATGCCCACGAAGTATTTTCTCGACGGCGCCGCGCCATACAGCGCCTGGAGCGTTGCCAGGCCCGCCTTGAGCAACTGCGGATGCGCGTTGAAGGCGAAGTTGTCGAGGGCGCTCGGGTTGCCGAGCGCGAACTTGAAATCACCCGTGGGATCCTGGTGGCCCGAATCGCTGGAGATGACGGCGTAGCCGAGCGCGCGGATGTTGCCGCCGGCAAGACCGTCGATCATCTCCGGCGGGCGGATGACGCCGTTGTACCCGCCCCCGCCCATCTGGACCAGCTTGGTGTTCCACGAAGCGTCCTCCGGCAGGTCGGCGCGGAACTGGATCGTGGACGTCGGCGATGAAACGATTTCCCCCATCGCCACGCAGGTCTGGGGTTGGCCGCTCGTCGCCTCGAGTACCTCGGTCGAGGTGATGCTTCCGGGCGCGACGTCCTTGCCGGCCAACTGTGCGCAGCGCTGCGCGAACGTCATGCTGGCGGGAGGCTCGGGCCCGTCGTTTCCATTCGAAGGTGTATTGTCGTGTCCGCTGCCGCCGCAGGCCGCCAGCGAGGCGGCCAATGCGAGCGGGAGATATCTGGCCAGTGGCGTTGCTTGTCTCATGCTGCTTCCGTGGTTGTTGTACATGTCCGCAGATCTGGCACGACGCCAGCTCGGGTATCGGCGCATCAATCCATACATTTATGTATGGTGAAGCGCAGCTTATGCAGACGTACGCCGCGAACTCAGAGGAATTACCCTAGGCTGCCAGCCGCCCGCCCCGGCAGTCCGTGAATGCCCAAAAAAAAGGCCCGCTCGAGCCGAAGCTCTTGCGGGCCGAACATCCAAGGGAGAGACTTGCGATACGAAACTTGTGGCGCGCCGCTCAGCGGCTGTAGGCGGTCTCGCCGTGCGACGTGATGTCGAGGCCTTCGCGCTCTTCTTCCTCGCTGACGCGCAGGCCGACGGTCAGATCGGCGATCTTGTAGGCGATGAAGGCAATCACGCCGGACCAGACGATCGTGACCAGCACGCTCTTGATCTGCACCCACACCTGGGCGCCCATCGCGAAGGTGTCGGGCGTCAGGCCGCCGGTGCCGCCCAGGCTTTGCGAGGCGAACACGCCGGTCAGGATGGCACCCAGGATGCCGCCCACGCCGTGCACGCCGAACACGTCGAACGCGTCGTCGGCGCCCAGCATGCGCTTGAGACCACCCACGCCCCACAGGCAGACGAAGCCGGCCAGCAGGCCCAGAACGATCGAGCCCATCGGGCCGACGAAGCCGGCGGCCGGCGTCACGGCCACCAGGCCGGCGACGGCACCGGAGGCGGCACCCAGCATCGAGGCCTTGCCCTTGTGCATGGCTTCACCCAGGCTCCAGGCCAGCGTGGCGGCCGCGGTGGCGAGCACCGTGTTGACGAATGCCAGGCCGGCGTTGGCGTTGGCGGCACCGGCGGAACCGGCGTTGAAGCCGAACCAGCCGACCCACAGCAGCGAGGCACCGACCATCGTCAGCGTCAGCGAGTGCGGCGTGAATGCTTCCTTGCCGAAGCCGATGCGCTTGCCGATGACGTAGGCACCGACCAGGCCGGCGACACCGGCGTTGATGTGGACCACCGTTCCGCCGGCGAAGTCGAGCGCACCGTCGGCGCCCAGCAGGCCGCCGCCCCACACCATGTGGGCGATCGGCACGTAGCTGAAGGTGAACCACAGCACCGAGAACAGCAGCACGCCGGAGAACTTGGCGCGCTCGGCGAAGGAGCCGACGATCAGCGCCACGGTGATGGCCGCGAAGGTGCCCTGGAACGCCAGGAAGACGTACTCCGGAATCGTGGTCAGCGCCCCGAAGGTCTCTTGCGAGACGCCCTTGAGGAATATCTTGTCCAGCCCGCCGAAGAACTTGCCCTCGCCCGAGAAGGCCAGGCTGTAGCCGTACAGGGCCCACAGGATCGAGATCAGCGAGAAGATCACGAACACCTGCATGAGCACCGACAGCATGTTCTTGCTGCGACCCAGGCCGCCGTAGAACAGGGCCAGGCCGGGGATGGTCATGAGGATGACGAGCAGCGTGGAGGTCAGCATCCAGGCGGTGTCGCCGGAGTCGACCTTCGGCGCAGGCGCGGCAGCGGGTGCCTCGGCGGCAGGCGCGGCGGCGGCAGCGGCGGCGGGGGCTTCGGCCGCCGGCGCCGGTGTCTGGGCATAGCCGGGTACGCCGGCCAGGAGCGCGCTCAGGCCGAGCGCGAGGGAAATGAGCAGCTTCTTCATTTGAGAGTTCTTTCGTGCCTGCTGGGCATGTGCGAAATCAGAGCGCCTCCCGCCCGGTCTCGCCGGTGCGGATGCGGACGACCTGCTCCAGGTCGTAGACGAAAACCTTGCCGTCGCCGATCTTGCCGGTGCGCGCCGAGGTTTCCACCGCTTCGATGACGCGGTCGACCAGGTCGTCGGAGACCGCCGCCTCGATCTTCACCTTGGGCAGGAAGTCCACGACGTATTCGGCGCCGCGGTACAGCTCGGTGTGCCCCTTCTGGCGGCCGAAGCCCTTGACCTCGGTGACGGTGATGCCCTGCACGCCGATGGCCGACAGTGCCTCTCGCACCTCGTCGAGCTTGAAGGGTTTGATGATGGCTGCGATCAGCTTCATGGTTTGACTCCTTGGAATGGTCGTTCCGGCGCGGCGGCGTCGAGGCGGCCGCGCCGGGGCTCTTGATTACAGCGTCTTGGTCAGCGCCACGATGAACCGGGCCTTGTTCGGGCTGACGGTTCTGCCGTCGGCGCCGGTGACCTCGTAGGCGCCCGTGTCGCTGGCGCCCTGCACCATCGCGCCGAGCGACAGGCCGCCGCCGAAGTCGTAGGCCGCGCCCACGCTGTAGTCGTAGAAGCTCGGGTAGCCCAGGCCGCGGATGTCGGACGACAGGTGCGTGTAGCCAACGGCCGCCTTGAGCGTCACGTTGCCGGCGACGGTCATTGCCCAGGCCAGGTTGAAGTAGCCGGTGTTGGTGCCCTTCAGGCCGGAACCGCCGTCGTTGCCGGCGTAGTTGAAATAGTCGTCCGACACGGTGTGCGAATACTTGGCGGTGAAGGCACCTGCCACACCGGTGTCGTACGTGCCCGAGCCGTAGATCTCGACCGTGTTGCCGGCGGTGGCGCCGGGATAGATATAGCCGAGCACGCCCACGTCCCAGGCGATCGGGCCGCCCTGGAACTTGAAGCCGCCGTAAAGGTCGCTCTCGATGCTGTTGCCATCGAGCCAGCCGACGCTGGAGTTCCAGTTGCCGACGTAGAACCCGCTCGAATGTGCGTAGTCGAAGCCGCCTTGCAGCGCGGGCTTGACGCTCGAGGTCTTGAAGTTGCCGTTGCTTCCCAGCACGTCCTGGTCCTGGCCGCGGAACTTGTACAGGCTGGTCAGGGTGACGTTCGCCGTCAGCGGCGAAGGCTCGGGCGCGGCCGCCGCCTGTGCTGCCGCGATCTGCGGCGCCAGCGACACGGCAGCGACAAGCGCGGTGCCGGCCAGAACGGTTTTGCGGTGCATCATTTGGGAAGGCTCCTCGGTGCGTTTAAGTGGGTTGACCACCCAAAGCAGGGAGCGTGCCAAAGTGTGTCAAGGCCTTTCAGGGACGAGGCAGCACGCAACTGGATCATTCGGGAAATGCAGCGGCCATGCGCCGCGAAGAGAAGATGGATGCACCATCTTGGTGAAAGGGAGGAACATGAGCTTGTCTTTGGTGCAAAGCCGCGCCTTGTTGGGCCTGGAAGCGGCGCAGGTGACCGTCGAGGTGCATCTGGCCAATGGCCTGCCCAGCTTCACGCTGGTCGGGCTGGCAGATGTGGAGGTCAAGGAAGCGCGCGAACGGGTGCGCTGCGCCATCCAGAACGCCGGGCTGGAATTTCCCAGCAACAAGCGCATCACGGTCAACCTGGCGCCGGCCGACCTGCCGAAGGATTCGGGGCGCTTCGACCTGCCGATCGCCTTGGGCATCCTGGCCGCCAGCGGCCAGGTGGATGCCGCCCGACTGGCCGGATGGGAGTTTGCAGGTGAGCTCTCACTTTCGGGCGAGCTGCGGCCGGTGCGCGGTGCGTTGGCCATGGCGCTCACGCGTCCGGCTGCCGGCGGTGCGCCGGCGCGGCTGGTCCTGCCAATGGCCAGCGCCTGCGAGGCGGCGCTGGTGCCCGATGCGCCCGTCTACGGGGCCCGCCACCTTCTGGACGTCGTGACGCAGTTCCTGCCCGAGGGCGCGGCGCCGCCCGAAGGCGCCGCCACCGATGGCGACGGCTGGGCGCGTGCCCAGGCGCGCACGCCGGTGGCTATGGCCGCGCCGCCCGACCTGGCGGATGTGAAGGGGCATGCGGGCGTCAAGCGGGCCTTGGAGATCGCGGCCGCCGGCGCGCACAGCCTGCTTCTGGTCGGCCCGCCGGGCTCGGGCAAGTCGATGCTTGCGCATCGCTTCGCCGGGCTGCTGCCGCCGATGCAGGTGGACGAGGCGCTGCAGAGCGCCGCCGTCGCCAGCCTGGCCGGCACCTTCCGCCCCGAATGCTGGATGCACCGCCCCACCTGCGCGCCCCATCACAGCGCCAGTGCGGTCGCGCTCGTCGGCGGCGGATCGCCGCCGCGCCCCGGGGAGATCTCGCTGGCACACAACGGCGTGCTGTTCCTCGACGAGTTCCCCGAGTTCGCGCGGGCCGCCCTCGAGGCGTTGCGCGAACCGCTGGAAACCGGCCAGATCCGCATTGCCCGCGCCGCCCGGCGCTCGGAATTCCCGGCGCGGTTCCAGCTGATCGCGGCCATGAACCCGTGCCCCTGCGGCCACCTCGGCTCGCCGCTGCGGGCCTGCCGGTGCACGCCGGACCAGGTCGCGCGCTACCAGGGCAAGCTCAGCGGACCGCTGCTCGACCGCATCGACCTGCACGTGGAGGTGCCGTCCATCGCGCCGCAGGATCTGCTCGATGCGCCGCCCGGCGAGGCCAGCGCCGAGGTGCGCGAACGCGTCGAGCAGGCACGCCGGCGCGCCCTGGCGCGCCAGGGCCATGCCAACCAGGCCCTGCAGGGCGCGGACATCGACACGCATGCAGCCTTGCAAGACGATGCGCGCAGGCTGCTGCACAAGGCGGCGCGGCAATTCGGGTGGTCGTCCCGCGCCACCCATCGGGCCTTGAAGGTGGCGCGCACCATTGCGGACCTGGCCGCGGCCGCCGCGGTGGAACCGCCGCACGTGGCCGAAGCCATCCAGTACCGGCGCGGGCCGGGTGGCCACGGGAACGAGGCGTGACGCCCGCGCGCCGCCCGCGGCTGCCTCAGGCGCGCGGGGCGCGCTGCTGGTCCAGCACCTGCGCCAGGCTGCGCACCCCGGTGCCCCACTTGGCCATCGAGCTGAATGCCTGCATGAAGGGCACGTCGACGAAATGGACCCGCTGCGCCGGCATCAGCAGCACGGTGCCGGAAAACGGCGTGGGCGACGACGGCATGAACACCGTGTAGTTCCCGTCCTCATGCTGCTCGACGACGAAGCCGATGGCCGTGTTGTCGTCGAACTCGATGAACGCGACGCGGAACTCGGCGGTCTCGTCGCCGAAGGTGCGGCCCAGCAGGCTGCGCAGAAAGGTGTAGCCCGGAATGCGGTCGAGCAGGCCCTTGTCCAGCCAGCGACCCAGCGGGCGGCCGGGCCAGGTGCGCACCGCAAGGCCCACGATGAAGCTGGCGAGGATGATCAGCAGCAGCGCGGCGATCGCGTGATGGTCGGTGTCGATGGGCAGCACCTTGACCAGCGGCTTGGCGACTTCGACCAAGCCCATCATCCCCTTGACGATCAGCAGGATGGCCAGGTAGGCCGGCAGCAGCACGAGCAGGCCGCCGATGAGCGTGTTGATCAAGAAGTTCCAGATCGCCTTCATGTCGCGGGCCTTTCGGTGGGTCGAATGATTCAGTTGCGGGCGACGCCGAGCAGGCCGCGCTGCGCCAGGTTGCGCATGAGCGCGCCGATGCCGAACTCCCAACGCGCCGCCTGGTCGGAGTGCACCACCCGGTTGACCAGCGCGCCGAGCTCGGGCGCCGCGATCGTCACGAGGTCGCCGACCGCGTGCGTGAAGCCCTGGCCCGGACCGAAACGGTCCTGCACCGGCGCGAACATGGTGCCCAGGAACAGCATGAGCCCGTCCGGATAGTCGTGGTGCGCGCCAATGGCATGCGAGACGATGTCGAGCGGATCGCGGCTGATGCGGGTGAGCGAACTGGCGCCTTCGAGGGTGAAGCCCTCGGGGCCGTGCACCTGCAGACCGACCGTGATGCGGCGCACGTCGTCGATGCCGAAGTGGGCGTCGAACAGGCGGATGAAGGGACCGATGGCGCAGGAAGCATTGTTGTCCTTGGCCTTGCCCAGCAGCAGCGCGCTGCGGCCCTCGAAGTCGCGCAGGTTGACGTCGTTGCCCAGGGCGGCGCCGCGCGTGCGCCCCCGGCTGTCGACGGCCAGCACCACCTCGGGTTCGGGGTTGTTCCATTCCGACCTGGCATGGATGCCGACGTCGGCGCCGGTGCCTACCGACGACAGCACCGGCACCTTGGTGAAGATCTCGGCGTCCGGCCCGATGCCGACCTCGAGGTACTGCGACCATGCGCCCTGGGCAATGAGCACCTCCTTGACCTTGGCCGCCTGCTCCGAACCCGGCACGATGCCGGCCAGGTTGTCGCCCAGGACGCCGACCAGCGCGGCACGCACGCTCTCGGCCTTGGACGCATCGCCGCGCGCCTGCTCCTCGATCACGCGTTCGAGCAGGCTCTCGACGAACGTCACGCCGCTGGCCTTGATGACCTGCAGATCGCACGGCGCGAGCAGCCAAGGCCGCGAGAGGTCGCGGCGGGCCTCGTCGCTGTTGGCAAGCGCTTCGGCCAGCCCCGCAATGCGCGGCGCGCGGCCCGACTGCAGCGCGTCGTTCACCCGCCCGGCCGGCTCGCCGTCCTGTTCGAGCAGTTCGCTGCAGGTTGCGGCCAGCGGCGACAGGTCGTGCAGGCCACCGGCATGCACCGCCACAAGCGTCGGGCCCATGCCCGGTTGCCACAGGCGCCCGACCAGGGTCGCGCGTTCGGCGTCGTGGGGAAGGCTGCGATCGGGCGTCAACTGTGCATTCAAGCGTTCGTCTCCAGTAAATGGGCTGTCCACCGCCGGGCGCGGCCGGACTCTGCGGTGGCGCGCATCCTACGCGCGCAAGGACGCCGGCGCATCCTACGTCGCGGCGATCGGCAGGGCCAGCGCGGGCTCGGGCCGGGGCGCTTCAGGGCCCTGGCTTGGCGCCAGCCGCCGGTGGGCGCAGCCTCGCGCGCGCTTCGCGCAGGCGGTCCGGCAGGTCGCGCCAGGGCGGCGCCTGCGGTGCGAAGCGCGCGCGCATCCATGCGGCCAGGTCGACGATCTGCGCATCGTCCAGCGCGTCGCCGAACGCCGGCATGAAACCGACTTCGCGCGAGGCCGGCTCGCGCACGCCTTGCAGGAGGGTGTTGAGCAGGTTGTCGGGCTGCGCGCTCGTCAGGTTGCTGTTGAGCGCCAGCGGCACGTTGGCCCCCAGCAGGCGCGGGCCGTCGCCGTCGTGGTGGCAGGCCGCGCAGGCGCCGTCGAACAGGCGCTGGGCCGCGCCCGGCGCCGGCTGCCGCTGCCGCGCATCCGCCACCGCCTGGCGCGCCAGCGCTTCGGCGCGCTGCGGCTCCACCGGCGCTTGGAATGAGGCCAGGTAGGTGGCCATGGCGCGTATGTCCGCGTCGGGCACCGATGCCAGTTCGCGCACCACCTCCGCCATCGGCCCGCCGGCCGTGCCGTGTTGCGCACTGTGGCCGTGACGCAGGTAGCCGTAGAGCGCATCGGCGGTCCACGGCACCGCGGATGTCGATGCCTGCGCGGTCAGGGGCGGCGCCTCCCAGCCGTCGACGGTCGCGCCCGACAGGTGGGCCGGGCCGGATCGCTCGGCGCCCAGCGCGTTGCGCGGCGTGTGGCAGGCGCCGCAGTGGCCCAGGCCTTCGACCAGGTAGGCGCCGCGGTTCCATTCGGCGCTGCGCGCCGGCTGCGGCGCATAGGGCGCGCTGTCGTGGAACAGCGCATTCCACACCCCCATGAGCGGCCGCAGGCCGAACGGAAAACGCAGCTGCGCAGGCGGCGTCTGGGCGCGCACCGGCGGCAGCGACATGAAGTAGGCGTAGAGCGCCGCCAGATCGTCGTCGCTGGTCCTGGCGAAATCGGTGTAGGGGAACACCGGGTACAGGTGGTGGCCGTCGCGCGAGACGCCTTCACGCATTGCGCGCTGGAAAGCACTGAACGACCAGCGGCCCAGGCCGGTGTCGGCGTCCGGAGTCAGGTTGGTGCTGAAGACGGTGCCGAACGGCGTGTCCATGGCCCGGCCGCCGGCGTTTCGCTGGCCGCCCGGAGCGGTGTGGCATACGGCGCAATCGCCGACTGCCGCCAGCATGCGGCCACGCTCGATGGTGGCGTCGTTGTACACCTGTGCGCCGAGCGACACCGGAGCGATGGCCGCACGCCATCCGAACAGGCCGGCCACCGCGCCGAGGCCGCCCACCAGCAGTGCGCCGGCCGTGGCCCACCACGCGCGCCGCCGGGGCCAGGGCGCGTCCCGCGGCACGGCGCGCGACGGCACGGCTGCCGATACGGCTGCATCGCCCGGCGGGTGCGGCGCGTCCATCGCGCCACCACCGGCCGGCGGCGCCGGCGGCAACGGGTTCAAGGCCGCACGCACCACCTCCGGCGTGAACGGCGGCGCACGGAATCGAATGCCGGTGGCATCGAAGATGGCATTGGCGATGGCGGCGGTGCCAGGGACCGAGGCGGATTCGCCGGCGCCCAGCGGGGCCTCGCCCGGTCGCGGCATCTGCAGCACCTCGATGACCGGCACTTCGCGGAAACTGAGGATCGGGTAGCTGCCCCACTCGCGGCTCTGGACGACGCCGGCGGGCAAGCGCCCCGGCAGCGGCGCCAGCCCGGTGCCGCCATCGGCCTGCGCGCCCTGCACCGGCGCTGCCGGCGCGAAGCGGACCTGCTCCTTGAGCGCCCGGCTGGTGGCCTGGATGACATTGCCGTGCACCTGGTGCTCGACACCGGCAGGATTCACCACCAGCCCGGCGTCGTGCCCGACCACCACGCGGCGCACGTGCACCTCCCCGGTCTTGCGATTGACCTCGACGTCCGCGACCCAGGCCGACCACGCCGCGCCGAACCCGGGCCACTTGCTGTGCACGTAGCGCGCATAGGCGAAGCCCTGGCCGAACAGGACATCGCCGCCCGGACCGAGGCCGCCGTCGGCGTTCTCGCACGGGCCGGTGCGGCGGCGCCATCCAGCCTTGTCGGCCGTGGCCTGCACCAGCTCGGCCGCGCGCGGGTCGTGCAGATGGCGCAGGCGGAACTCCACCGGATCGACGCCTGCGGCACTGGCCAGCTCGTCGACGTAGCTTTCGTGGGCGAACGAATTGGGCAGGGCCGACACGCCGCGCAGCCAGGAGGCGCGCACGATCGGCGCCATGTCGTTGACCTTGACCCGCAGGTTGCCGAAGGTATAGGGCGGGCGGGCCGTGCGGTCGCCCATCTCGAATGCCTGCGCCGTGGCCGCGACGCGGCCGGTCAGCAGCAGCGCCAGGGTCGGCGCGCCGTTGGAGGGATACGAGGTCTCGAAGTCGTAGGCCGCGACGGCGCCGTCGGCATCCAATCCACCGCGCACCTGCATCAATTGCGCCGCGCCCTTCGGCTCCCAGGCATGCTCCTGCTCTCGCGTCAGCTGCACCCGCACCGGCGCGCCGACCGCGCGCGACAGCAGCGCGGCATCGGCCGCCACGTCGTCGGCGCCGTTGCGGCCATAGCAGCCGGCGGCTTCCATGCGAACCACGTCGACGGCGAGCTCGTCGATCTCGGCCAGCTGCGCCAGGTCGCGCCGCAGGACATGCGGATTCTGCGTGCCGGCCCAGACCCTCAAGCGCGCCCGGCTGCCGTCCTCCGGGTCCAGCCAGGTTGCCACGGCGCACGACGGGCCGATGGACGCATGCATCTGATACGGCCACAGGTAGGTGCGCGGCATCGGGCGGTCGGCTGCCTGCAGCGCGCCGTCGACGTCGCCTTCGTCCACAAGAAGGCGCTGCGTGGCCGGCTTCGCGCGCAGCGCTCCTTCCAGGTCGTCGAGGGGCGGCAGGCCGGGCCAGCGCTTCCAATGCACGCGCAGTTCGCGCATGGCCTGTTCGGCATGTTCCTCGCGCTCGGCCACGACGCCGACGAAGTCGCCGATCGTCACCACGGCGCGCAGGCCGGGGATGTGCGCCACCGACGACTCGTCCACCGACTCGAGCGTGCGGCCGACGAATTCGCCGTGGTCCGCTCCCGCATAGGGCGGGCGCACCACCCGGCCGTGCAGCATGCCGGGCAGGCGCATGTCGTGCACGAAGACCGTCTCGCCGGCCAGCTTGGCCGGAATGTCGACGCGCGCCACCGGCGTGCCGACGATGCGGTAGTCGGCGAACGACTTGAGCGGGGTGTCCGCGTCCAGCTGCAGCGCGTTGCGCTGGCCCGCCACGAGTGCGGCGAAATCGATGCCGTGCGCGCCGTCCGCGCTTTCCACGCGCCCCGACCGCACCCGCAGTGCCGAGGCTTGGGCGCCGAGCAGTTCCGCCGCGCGCTCCACCAGCCAGGCGCGCGCCTGCGCCGCGGCCTGCCGCAGCGGCGCGGCATGCACCTGGATCGACGCGCTGGCGATGGTGGCGCCCTGGTTGGGCGCGCGGGCCGTGTCGCCCAGCACCATGTGCACCCGTTCAAAGGGCGCGTCGAGTTCCTCGGCAACGAGTTGCGCCAGTGCCGTGCGCAGGCCGGTGCCGAGGTCGACGTGGCCGTTCAGGGCGGTGATGCTGCCGTCGTCCCACACGGCCAGCAGGATCTCCGGCCCTTCGGCCGGATTGGGCGGCACCGCCGACGGCTGGCCCCGCGCGGGCGCCGCCGGCGCGGGCGAGTCCCGCAGCACCAGCAGCACACCGGTGGCCGCCAGGAAGTCGGCGCGCGAGCGCGGCTGACCAGCGCGGCCGCTCACGCCGGACGGTCTCCCTGCGCCAGCGCGGCCGCCTGCACCGCGCGCAGGATCTCGACGTGAGTGCCGCAGCGGCATAGGTTGCCCGACAGTTCGTCGCGGATGCGCCCCTCGCCCGGATGAGGCTCGCGCGCAAGCAGCGCCGCCGCCTGCATCACCATGCCGTTGAGGCAGTAGCCGCATTGCGCGGCCTGTGCATGCTCGAAGGCCTGCTGCACGGGATGCCAGTGCCGCCGATCGCCCAGGCCCTCGAGCGTCGTGACCTGCCGGCCGGCCACGCCATGCGCCGGGACGACGCAGGCTCGGGCCGCCACGCCGTCCACGTGGACGGTGCAGGCGCCGCACTGGCCAAGGCCGCAGCCGTACTTGGGGCCGTTGAGCGCCAGGTCGTTGCGCAATACATGCAGCAGGCTGGCTTCATGCGGCACGTCGAGTTCGACCGCGCGCGCATTCACGGTGAGCGCGAGCAAGGCCATGGGTGCCGGGTCAGGCGATGTCCGACGACTTGATGCGCTTGACGCCCTTGGCCTGCATCTGCTTCCAGGCGGCGGCCAGCGAACCGTTGAGGTCGATGGCGCGCGTGGCGTCTTCGATCACGTAGGTCTCGAAGCCGGCCTTGCGCGCATCCATGGCCGTCCAGGCCACGCAGAAGTCGGTGGCCAGGCCGGTGACGAATACCGTGCGGATGCCCCGCGCCTTCAGGTAGCCGGCCAGGCCGGTGGCGGTCTTGTGGTCGGCTTCCTCGAACGCGGAGTAGCTGTCCATGTCCTTGTGGAATCCCTTGCGGATGATCAGTTGCGCGGTCGGCAGGCGCAGGTCCTTGGACAGTGCCGCGTCGTCGGTGCCCTGCACGCAATGGTCGGGCCACAGGACCTGCTGGCCATAGCCGAGCTTGATGCTCTCGAACGGCTTCTTGCCGCCGTGCGTGCTGGCGAACGAGGCGTGGCCCGGGGTGTGCCAGTCCTGCGTGACGACGATATTGGTGAATGCATCGGCCAGCTTGTTGATGACCGGCACCACCTCGGCGCCCCCCTTGACCGGCAGCGTCCCGCCGTCGATGAAGCAGTTCTGCACATCGACCACGATCAATGCCGCGGTGGCGCCGGGCTTGATCTTCCTGTCGGCGGCCCATGCGGGCACGGCGCCGAGAACGGACAGGGCGGCGGCGCCGCAAAGGAGGCGGCGGCGTTGCGAAAGGACTTGCGCATCGGTCATGAGAAGCTCCAGAAGGATGGGGACAACTAGACGCTGAGATAGTCGCGCCGCACTTCCTCGTTGGCGGCGAGTTCCGCCATCGTGGCCTGGTAGCGGATCTGCCCTTTCTCGAGCACATAGGCGCGATCCGACACCAGTTCGGCGAAATGCATGTTCTGCTCCGACAGCAGGATGCTCACGCCATGCGACTTGAGTTCGTTGATCATGTGGGCCATCTGCTCGACGATCACCGGCGCGACGCCCTCGGACGGCTCGTCGAGCAGCACCAGGTACGGGTTGCCCATCAGGGTGCGCGCGACCGTCAGCATCTGCTGCTCGCCGCCGCTCATGCGGCCGCCGGGGCGGTGGGGCATCTCGCCGAGATTGGGAAAGAGCCTGAACAGGCGCTCGGGCGTCCACAGCGGCGCGGCGCTGCCGTCGCTCCAGTGGCGCGGCGCCTGCCGGCCCACCTCGAGGTTCTCGGTGACAGTGAGGTCGGTGAACACGCGACGGTCTTCCGGCACGAAGCCCAGGCCGAGGCGCGCGGCGACATGCGGCTCGCTGCGGCTGATGTCGTGGCCCATGAAGCGTACCGCGCCGCGGCGCCGGGCCAGCATGCCGATGATGGCCTTGAGCGTGGTGGACTTGCCGGCGCCGTTGCGCCCCATCAGCGCCACCACTTCGCCGCGCCGCACGTCGAGGTCGACGTCGTAGAGGATCTGCGCCGCGCCGTACCAGGCGCACAGCGATTTCGTCTGCAGGAGGATCTGCTCGTCGCGCATCACGCGGCCTTCTTCTCGAACGTGGTTCCGGTGCCGAAGTAGACCTCCTGCACCTTGGGATGGTCGCGGATCTCCAGCGGCTTGCCCTGCGCGATCAGCCGGCCGCGGGCCAGCACGATGGTCCGGTCGGCATAGGCGAACACCACGTCCATGCTGTGTTCGGTGAACAGCACCGCCATGCCGCGCTCGACCACCAGCTGCTTGGTCAGCGCCATGAGCGCATTGCGCTCCCTTGGCGCCATGCCGGCGGTCGGCTCGTCCATCAGCAGCAGCTTGGGCGAGTTGGCCATGGCGACCGCCAGTTCGACCCGCTTGACGTCGCCATAGGCCAGCACGCTGCACGGGCGGTCGGCCTGGGCCTTCATGCCGACCTGGTCGAGCAGCGCCAGCGCCTCGTCGCGCTTGTGGTCGGCCGCGCGGCGCCACATCGCGAACAACCGCCGGTCGTGCGAGAGCAGCGCCATCTGGACATTCTCGGCAACCGTGAGCGACGAGAACGTCTCGGCGATCTGGAAGGTGCGGCCGACGCCCAGGCGCCAGATCTCGCGCGGCTTCCTGCCGACCAGCTCCGTGCCGGACAACCGGATGGAGCCCTGGTCGGCCCGCAACTGGCCGTTGACCATGTTGAAGGTCGTCGACTTGCCTGCGCCATTGGGGCCGATCAGCGCGAGCAGTTCGCCCGGCGCGAGGTCGAAGGTGATGCCATCGACCGCCTTGACGCCGCCGAAGGACTTGCCGAGGTCGCGCACTTGCAGCAGTGTCATCGCGCCGCCTCCCCCGCCGCCGCGGCGGCGTCGAGCGGCTGCTCGCCGGCCCGGTCCGCCGCGACATCGTCCTTGCGCCCGCGCAGGCGATCGGCAAGCAGCTTGACCGACCCTGCAATGCCCTGCGGAAACAGCAGAACGAGCAGCAGGATGATGCCGCCCAGCATGGCGCGCCAATAGTCGGTGTTGCGGGCCACCGTATCGTGCAGCCAGCTGAAGGTGAACGCCCCGACCACCGGCCCGGCAAGCGTCTGGATGCCGCCGAGCAGCACCATCACCAGGCCGTCGACCGACTTGCCGACCGCCAGGGCCTCGGGCGAGATGCTGCCCTTCGAATACGCGAACAGCGCGCCGGCGGCGCCGGCGGCGATGCCGGCGACGACGAAGGCGGCCCACTGCATCCGCTTGACGTCGATGCCGATGGCGTCGGCGCGCAACGCCGAGTCACGGCCGGCGCGCAGGGCATAGCCGAACGGCGAGAACAGGATGCGGCGCAGGCCCCACACGCCCAGGCCGACCAGCGCCAGCGTCAGCCAGTAGTAGTTGCGCTTGTCCGCCAGCCAGTCGGCCGGCCATACGCCGGTCAGACCGTTGCTGCCGCCGGTGAAGTCGTCCCACTGGTAGACGATGGCCCAGGTGATCTGCGCGAAGGCCAGGGTCAGCATGGCCAGGTAAACGCCCGACAGGCGCACCGCGAACCAGCCGTAGACGAGCGCGCCCAGGCCGGCCACCAGCGGCGCGAGCACGAGGGCCAGTTCCATCGGCAACCCCGCCGAGCGGGCCAGCAGCGCCGCGCCGTAGGCCCCCAGCCCGAAGTACGCCGCATGTCCGAACGAGTGCATGCCCGCCGGGCCCATGATGAAGTGCAGGCTCGCGGCGAACAGCGCGGCGACCAGCAGGTCGATCAGCAGCACGATGGTGTAGGGCGAGCCGGCCGTCAGCAGCGGCATGGCCGCCAGCACGAGCGCCAGCACGGCGACCATTGTGATGTAGCCCTTGCCGGCCCGGCGCAACGGCTCTTCCTGCATGCCGACATAGCGGCTGGGGGCCTGCGGCCGGCCCATCAGGCCCCACGGCCGCCACACCAGCACGGCGGCCATGACGATGAAGTCCACCACCAGCGTGAGCTTGGAGAACGAGAACGCGATGCCCGCGATTTCCACCACGCCGAGCCAGATGCACACGGCCTTGATCTCGGCGATCAGCAGTGCCGCGACGTAGGCGCCCGGCAGCGAACCCATGCCCCCGACCACCACCACCACGAACGCGGCACCGATGGTGTTGAGGTCCATTTCCAGGTGCGCCGGCTCGCGCGGCAGCTGCAGGGCGCCGCCGAGGCCGGCGAGCAGCGCCCCCAGCGCGAACACGGCGGTGAACAGCCAGGCCTGGTTGACGCCCAGCGCGCTGACCATCTCGCGGTCCTGCGTGGCCGCGCGCACCAGCGTCCCGAAGCGGGTCCGGGTGAGCAGCAGCCAGACCAGTCCCAGCACCACCGGCCCGATGACGATCAGGAACAGGTCGTAGGCCGGGAACTGACGGCCCAGGATCTCCACCGCGCCGCGCAGGCCGGGCGCGCGCGGGCCGAGCAGTTCGTCGGGCCCCCAGAGGTAGAGCACCGCGTCCTTGATGACCAGCACCAGCGCGAAGGTGGCCAGCAACTGGAACAGCTCGGGCGCCTTGTAGATGCGCCGCAGCAGCAGCATCTCGATCGCCGCGCCCAGCACGCCGACCGCGAGCGCGGCAAGCGGCAGCGCCACCCAGAAGCCGGCGCCGCCGATCCGCTCGGCCAGCGTGTAGGCCACGTAGGTGCCCACCATGAAGAAGGAGCCATGCGCGAAGTTGACGATCCGGGTGACGCCGAAGATGAGCGACAGCCCGGCCGCCACCAGGAAAAGCGATGACGCGGAGGCCAGCCCATTGAGCAGCTGGACGAACAGACCGGATAGGCTCATTGGCGCCTCGACTCCCTGGTGAACGCTTCGCTTGTCTTTGCCGCGTCAGTCGGTGGCGCGCGACTTCTTGACTTCCTCGGCCGAGGGCTGGAAGCGTGCGTCGGCGCCGTCGCGGTAGGCATAGTCGACCATCACGCCCTTGCCGCCTTCGTTCTTGGTGTACCCGACGTAGGCGCCCATGGTGGACTGGTGGTCCTCGGCGCGGTAGCTGATCTTGCCGAAGGGGGTGTCGACCTGCAGACCCTTGAACGCGGCCACGAGCTTGTCGGGGTCTGTGCTCTTGGCCTTGTCGATGCCGGCGACGGCAGACATGATCATGCTGTAGCCGACCACGGAGCCCAGGCGCGGATAGTCCTTGTACTTGGCCTCGTACGCCTTCAGGAATGCCTGGTGCGCCGGCGTGTCGATACCGTAGTACGGATAGCCGGTGACGATCCAGCCATTGGGCGCCTCGTCCTTGAGCGCATCCATGTACTCGGGCTCACCGGTCAGCACGCTGACCACGGTGCGGTCCTTGAACAGCCCGCGGGTGTTGCCCTCACGCACGAACTTCGACAAGTCGGCTGCGAACAGCACGTTGAAGATCGCATCGGGCTTGGCGTCCGCCAGCGCCTGGACGACGCTGCCCGCGTCGACCTTGCCCAGCGGCGTGGCCTGCTCGGCGACGAACTCGACATCCGGCTGCGCCGCCTTGAGCAGCGTCTTGAAGGCGGCAACGGCCGACTGCCCGTACTCGTAGTTGGGGTAGACCAGGGCCCAGCGCTTCTTCTTGAGCTTGACGGCCTCGGGCACCAGCATCGCGGCCTGCATGTAGGTGCCCGGACGCAGGCGGAACGTGTACTGGTTGCCGCCCTGCCAGGTCATCTTGTCCGTCAGCGGCTCGCCCGCCAGGTAGAAGAACTTCTTCTGCTTGGCGAAGTCCGCCAGCGCCAGGCCGGTGTTGGACAGGAAGGCGCCGGCGAGCAGGTCGACCTGCTCGCGCGACACCAGTTCCTCGGCCACGCGCACCGCGTCGCCCGGGTTGGCGTTGTCATCGCGGATGACGAGCTCGATCTTCTTGCCGTTGACGCCGCCCTTGGCGTTGACCTGCTCGACCGCCAGCTCCATGCCCTTCTTGTAAGGATCGAGGAAGGCCGGCTGCGCCTTGTAGCTGTTGACCTCGCCGATCTTGATCACGCCCTGCGCGTGAGCGGCGGCCACGGCGGCGGCGAAGGAGGCGAGCGCAACGGCTCGCAGGACAAGGCGCATCTTCATTTCACGACTCCTCATTGATGATTTGGTGATCGTCACTGTACGTGTGCACGCACGGGGTTGGCGGCCGGCCTCAGCGCAGGCCGTCCTCGCCCTTGATTTCGCTCGCGGCGAGGCCGCCCACGCGCGGCAGCGGCCTGCCGCTGTCGGTCACGGCAACGGCCACGACGATCTCGCCGGCGCGCGGTGCATCGGACACGCGCGCCTCGATGGCGTCGAAGTGGCTGCGCACGAACGCGGCGTCCTTGTGGCCGAGCGGCACGTCGATGGCCGTACCCAGCGTGCCGAGCTTCTTGGCCGACGGCACCAGCGCGGCACCCTTCTCCACCGCCACGCGCAGCGGCGCGCCCAGCTTGGGATGCAGGATGGCGGCCGCGTGCTCGAGTTCGCCGCCCTCGCCCACGATGGCCGCCTTGCCGTAGCTCTGGGCCTGGCCGGGCGCGATGCCCAGCGCCTTCACGGCCTTCTGGCCGAGCAGCGCCCCCAGTTCCTCGCCGATGGCGATCAGCTCGTCGAGCGACTCGCTGTAGCGGCCGGCGTAGGGGTTCTCGATGACCGCCATCGCCACGGCGCGGCGCGCCGGCGGATCGATGACCTGGCCCATTTCCTTGCGGGTCTCGTCGACCTGGACAATCAGCTTGCGAATCTTTGCGCTCATCACGCCTCCTGGTGTGTGTATTCGGTCGGGGCGCGCTACCGCAGCCCATCCCACTTCGAAATGTCCTGCGCGCGCAGGCCGCCGACGCGCTCGTGCACCCGGTAGCCGGTCGTCATCGCAAGGATGAAGACGATCTCGTCCGACACCGGGGCGCCGGGCACGCGCACCTCCATCGCATCGAACTGGCCGCGCACGTAGCTGGCGTTGATGTTGGTCAGCGGCACGTCGAGCGCGGCGCCGGGAGGGCCCACCTTCTTCGTGGACGGAACGATCGCCAGTGCGTTGCCCGGCTGCCCGGTCTTGTCCTCGGCCTTGCCCTGCCGGTAGGCGTTGCGGTCTCCCTTCCAGCCCAGCAGCTCGCGCATGGCATAGCCGCCCGGCACGTGCCACAGCGCGCCGTGCTCGAGTTCACCGCCGGCGCCGACGATGGCGCCCTTGCCATAGGTCGCGATGCGATCGGCCGGCACGTCCATGGCGTCGAGCAGGCGCCGCGCCATGTCGATGCCGACCGGCTCGAGCAGCTTCATCATCGGCAGGATGTCCGGCTCGTAGCGGCCGGCAAACGGATTGGTCAGGACGGCGGCGATGGCGCCGCGCACCAGCGGCTGCGGCGGCGGTGGTCCGAACTCGTGGTGGATGTGCTCGACCTGGGTCAGCACGCGGCGAATGTCGATCATGGGTAGGTGGCCTTGCTTTCGTTAAGCAAATACTGAACCAAGGTTAAGCGAACGCCGAATGCGCGGCGCTGCAGGCGGCGCGTTCGGGCAGGTTGGCATTGTGTGCGCCCGATGCGGCACCTGGGAACGCTGAAGACCCTGTGTGCGCGACTCCATCGCGCGGATCCACGGCGTCGACGAAATGCCATTGCCCCTGGCAGGCGAGCGCCACCGCGTGCACCACGCCGGCCGCCTGCAGGCGTTGCGCGCATTGCACGCCCGCGTCGAGTGCACGCCGCACCTGGGCGGGCGCCAGCGGCGCGACGTCGACGGTGACCGGGATGTCGCCCAGGTCGCTGTCGTCCTTGCACTGCGAGGCAGGCAGCCGGGCGATGCCGTCATCGGCCACGTCGACGGCGTTGGCGATGAGCGTGGCTGCCGCGTCTGCCAGGGCGGCGGTGCGTGCAAGCACGGTCACGCTGTCGGCGATGCCGCGCGACAGGCTGCGGCCGCGCCAGCCGCTGGTGGCGATGCCGCGCACCGGCATGCCGGCACTGACCTCGAAGGTGCCGTCGAGGCGCAGCGGTCCGGCGTCGCGCGGGTCGAAGCGCGCCAGGTCGGAGAACAGGCCGACGCGCGCGCTCCGGTCCGGCGCCAGGCACAGCGCGATGTCGCCCCCGTTGTTGATCCAGGCGCGGCTGACGCCCGGGCGTTGGTAGAAGCCGGCAAGCTCCTCCGCCACCGCACCGGCCACCGCCGCCATCGGCGTGATGAAGGGCCGGCCCGGCGCCGCCGAACGCGCGGCGGCGCAGGCCTGCAACATGCGCCTGGCCACCGGCCCGCGCAGCGACAGCGCACCCACCACCGGGCGGCGCAGCGACGGCAGTTCGCCTACCAGTTCGTCCAGCACGGTCGCGAAGCGCTGCCAGGCGGCTTCGTGCGCCTCGGCCACGGCGGCCGGGTCGCCTTCGGCCTGGGCCACGACGTCGATCGGGCCGTGTTGCCAATGCCAGCGCGCATCGTCCAGGCGCGTGCGTCGAGCGGTCATGCGGCCAGCCTCAGCCGAGCATGGGCACGTGGCCCAGCGGCCAGGGATTGGCCTGGTCCTGTGCCACCCAGCGCCGCGCCTGCGGTGCCCCGTCCTGGTGCCAGGCGCCTCGGGCGAGCACCTGGTCGAGCGACATGACGTGCTCGCCATGGCCCCCGAGCGCCAGGTATTCGTCCATGCGCATGCTGAACTCGATGGGCGCGACGATCGCCGGCGTCGGAACGGTACCGAAGCTCATGTCCGGCATGCGCGTGACGTCGACCATGACGGTGATCCCGCCGCCGGGCCAGACGTAGGCCGGCGCGCCGCCGCAGGTGACGTTCACCAGCGTCCGCTTGATGGAGCGCGTGAGCAGAACCGGGTTCTCGGTGACGCCGGCGCGCAGGCTGCCGCCGGCGCCGCCGAGGAACAACACCGAGCACAGCGACGACTCGCAGTTCTCCCCGATGCGCTCGACCACGCGGCGCACTTCGGGCGGCATTTCGTGCTCGACCGGCCGCAGCTGCTCGTCCAGCACGAACCATTGCGCATGCTCGCCGGTGGTGGAGGTCATCAGCATGCGCAGGCCGGGGCGGGCCACGCCGTCTTCCCAGCCTTCGATGATCGACAACGGGTCGGCGATGTCGGTGCCGCCCCAGCCGTTGCCGGGGTTCGCCACCTGGAAGTAGCGCCCGGGCGTGGACTTGCGCCCGCGCATCTGGATGCCCGACGGCGCCATGCCCAGGCACCGGCCGGCCTGGTGCTCGGTCAGGACGCCGGTGATGTGGTCGTCCACCACTACCACCTCGTCGGCATGGCCGGCAAGCTGGCGCGCGAAGATGCCTACCGCGGCGGAGCCGCATCCCACGCGCATGCGCTGCTCCTCCACGCCGTTGACGATGGGCGCGCGGCCGGCCTGGACGACCAGGGTGGCGCCGCCGTCGATGCTGCATTCGACGGCCTGCTTGTTGCCCAGCAGCTGCATCAGCTCGACCGTCATGCGGCCTTCCTTCTTGCTGCCGCCGGTGAGGTGGTGCACCCCGCCGAGCGAGAGCATCTGCGAGCCGTACTCGGCCGTCGTGACGTGCCCCACCACCTCTCCGCGGTAGCGCACGTTGGCCTGCTCGGCCCCGAGGAAGCGGTCGGTGTCGATCTTCACCTTGAAGCTGCAGTAGCTGAAGATGCCCTCGGTCACCACGGTGACCATGTCCACGCCTTGCGCCTTGGAGGCCACGATGAACGGCGCCGGCTTGTAGTCCGGGTAGGTGGTGGAAGAGCCGACGCCGGTGACGAAGACCTGATCGGCGAGCAGCAGGTCGCCGTTCCAGTCCGGGTCGGCCGTCGCACCGCTTTCGGGCGCCGGCGCGCCATCGGCGACTGGGGCCGCACCGGCAAAGGGCACGAGCGCGGGCTCGGGATTGGCAAGTTCGCGCCGCAGCAGGACCACCGGATCGACACGCACAAGGGCGCCGGCCTGGTTGGCGTAGCGATCGCACGCGCCGGTGCGGCCCTCGGAGATCTGGCACAGCACGGGGCAGGCATTGCACTCGATCTTGCTGGCGCTCATGCGCTCGCTGCGTGGCGCGGAACGCAGTTGCGCGTCCTGCGCCGGCGGCATGTCGATGGCAGGCAGGCCGTCGGTCTTGGTGTGTTCGGTCATCGGGGCGATCTCTCGTGTCGTTCGGGCTTGCACGTGCCATGCCACATGTGTAGCATCCGCTGAACGTTCATGTTGTGAACACTACATTGAAGGTCAATGTAGCAAACAGATCGGGGGCATGCAATGGTGATTTACCGGGCTGGCCGCAAAGCCGCGACAATCGAGGGTTCGGAGCCAGCGGGAGCCCGCGCCACGTCATGGCGCACCCCGCAAGCCGCCTCCCTGGCCAGCGTCCCGCCGCCCGCGCGGACGCACGCCGATTCCGACGTCGATTGAATATCAACTGCGAGTTTCCGCCATGAGTGCCTTCAGCGAAGAACGCGTTCTGTCCGTCCACCACTGGACCGACCGCCTGTTCACTTTCACCACCACGCGCGACCCGGCCCTGCGCTTCTCGAACGGCCACTTCACGATGATCGGGCTGAGGGTCAACAACAAGCCCCTGCTGCGCGCCTACAGCATCGTCAGTCCGAACTACGAGGAGCATCTGGAGTTCCTCAGCATCAAGGTCGAGGAAGGTCCGCTGACCTCGCGCCTGCAGCACATCCAGGTGGGCGACACCATCATCGTGGGCCGCAAGCCCACCGGCACCCTGCTGATCGACTACCTGCTGCCGGGCAAGCGGCTGTACCTGTTCGGCACCGGCACCGGCCTGGCGCCGTTCATGAGCGTCATCCGCGATCCCGAGACCTACGAGAAATACGAGCAGGTGATCCTGTCGCACGGCGTGCGCCAGGTGGACGAGCTGGCCTACCACGACCTGGTGGTGGACCACCTGCCCAAGCACGAGATCCTGGGCGAGATGATCTCGAAGCAGCTGCTGTACTACCCGACCGTGACGCGCGAGGAGTTCCGCAACCAGGGACGCATCACCGAGCTGATCGACAGCGACAAGCTCACCAGCGACCTCGGCCTGCCCGCCCTGGACCCCAAGGAAGACCGCGTGATGCTGTGCGGCAGCCCCGGCCTGCTGGTCGATTTCAAGGAGATCCTCGAAGGCCGCGGCTTCAAGGAAGGCAATACCAGCACGCCGGGCGACTACGTCGTCGAGCGGGCCTTCGCAGAGAAATGACTTCCCCCCAGGCCACCCTGCTTCGCAGGTCCGCCTCCCCCCTCGAGGGGGCGCATGCTGCGGCCCGGCAAAGCCGGTTCCGCGGTTGCCCCCGAAGGGGCCTCGCATCGCGGGCCCGGGGTCTGGCCGGACGGGGCGGGCGGGAATGACTGGAGATGCCAACAGCGTTGGCAGGAAAGCCGGGGGCCGGGCTTCGGGGGTGAAGGGGCCGAAGGGGCCGCAGCGCCGCACCGGCGTGCGCGAGGCGGCAGCGCAGGCCACGCGCGAGGCCATCCTGCGGGCCGCGACGAAGGTGTTCGCCAAGTACGGCTACGACGGCGGAAGCGTGGAGAAGATCTCCAAGGCGGCCCGTTCGTACGACCGGATGATCTACTACTACTTCGGCAGCAAGGAAGGCCTGTTCATCGCGGTGCTCGAAGAGATCTACCGGCGCATGGACGAGGCGGAGTCGGCCATCGAGCTGGAGCTGTCGCGGCCGGTCGAGGCGCTGACCACCTTCATCCGCTTCGTCCTGAACTACTACCGGCGCAATCCAGAGTTCGTCACGCTGCTCAACACGGAAAACCTGCACAAGGGCAAGCACATCTCCAAGTCGCTGCGGGCGCGCGAGTATTCATCGCACGCGCTGGCGCTCCTGGGCCAGGTGCTGCAGGCGGGCGTGGCGCAGGAACTGTTCAGGCCCGACGTGGCGGCGCGCGACCTGTACCTGCTCATCGCCGCGACGGGCTACTTCCACATGTCCAACCGCTACACGCTCAGCGCCTTCATGGGCGCGCCGCTGGACAGCCCCGATGCCGTCGCGCACTGGGAGGCGTTCGTCATCGAATCGGTGCTGCGCGCAGTGGACGCGGGCGGCGCCGACGCCGCGGGCAGCGGCCGTTCATCCATTCCATCTACCAGCAACGCTCGAATCGAGGCATAACCATGGCAGAACCCGCAGCAGGCACTCCCCAATCCGGCAAGGTCGTCATCCGCAACATCGGCCTGCTGCTCTCCGGAGACATCGACCAGCCCGTTCTGGAGGCCGACACCATCGTGGTGAACGACGGCAGGATCGTCGCCGTCGGCCGCGAGAAGGACTGCGACACCGAAGGCGCCAGAACCGTGATCGACGCGCGCCGGACCTGCGTGGCGCCCGGCCTGATCGACAGCCACGTGCACCCGGTGGCGGGCGACTGGACGCCGCGCCAGAGCCAGCTCAACTGGATCGAGTCGAGCCTCAACGGCGGCGTGACCACCATGATCTCGGCCGGCGAGGTGCACTACCCCGGCCGCCCGAAGGACATCGTCGGCCTGAAGGCGCTGGCCATCACCGCCCAGCGCGCGTTCGACAACTTTCGGCCCGGCGGCGTGAAGGTGCTGGCCGGCGCGCCGGTGATCGAAAAGGGCATGGTCGAGAGCGACTTCAAGGAACTGGCCGAAGCCGGTGTCGGCCTGCTGGGCGAGATCGGCCTGGGCTCGGTCAAGGCCGGCGAGGAGGCCAGGACCATGGTGGCCTGGGCACGCAAGTACGGCATCCAGAGCACCATTCACACCGGAGGCCCGTCCGTACCCGGCTCGGGCTACATCGACAAGGACGTGGTGCTCGAGGCCGATGCCGACATCATCGGCCACATCAACGGCGGCCACACGTCGCTGCCGCTGGCACACGTGTGCGAACTGTGCGAGAAAAGCAGCCGGGCCATCGAGATCGTGCACAACGGCAACGAGAAAATCGCCATCGAGGCCGCGCGCGCCGCGCTGGACCTCAAGTGCCCGCACCGCATCATTCTCGGCACCGACGGCCCGGCCGGCTCCGGCGTGCAGCCGCTGGGCATCCTGCGCATGGTCTCCCTGCTCTCGGCCATCGCCGGCATCCCGGCCGAACTGGTCTTCTGCTTCGCCACCGGAAACACCGCGCGCATCCGCAACCTCGACTGCGGCCTGATCGAGGTCGGCCGCGCAGCCGATTTCGTTTTCATGGACCGCGCCCAGCACACCGCCGGCAAGACGCTGCTCGAGAGTGTCGAACTGGGCGACATTCCCGGCGTCGGCATGGTGATGATCGACGGCATCGTCCGCTGCGGGCGCAGCCGGAACACGCCGCCGGCTACCGAAGTGCCGGTCGTGCTGGCCTGAGGCAGCAGCGCCGTCGGCCAGACCTGCGGCGGCCGGGGACCTACAGGCTGCGCCCGGGCCGGGCTTGCACAGGCCCGGCGGCCAGATCGGCACCGCCCGGCGGGGCACCGAACAGCCAGCCCAGGAGCGTCGCCGAGTCCGCCCGGATGCGCAGGTCGGCCGCGTATGCCTCGAAGCGGGTGTTCAGGCGGGCCACCCGATTGTTGTAGTGATCGCTCTCGGCGGTCAGCACGTCGAGCAGCGAACGCTTGCCCAGGTGGAACCATTGGTCGTAGTAGGCCTTGCGGACGCGGTCGGTCTCGACGACCAGGGTGTCGTACTCGGTCGAGCGACGCTTGGCAGCGTCGCGTTGCTCGGCCTGGCTGCGCAGGCTGTATTCCAGGTCACGCTCCGCATCCCTGGCACGCTGCTCGCTGGCATTGGCGCGTTCGTAGGCCGCGCGCTCCGACGCCGAGGCCGACCCGCCCTGGAAGGCGTTCCACTGCAGCATCAGGCCGGTGCTCCACGGTTGCCGGTTGCCGAAGTTGTCCTTCTGCGTCGTGCCGGACACGACCCAGTTGATCTGCGGCAACCGCTGCGCGCCGACGGCCTGCGCGAGCTTGAGGGCGGCTTGCGACTCGGCTCGCGCCTGCCGCAGCGAAGGGTGCTCGGCGCCTCGGGCCAGCGCATCGCCCAGCGCCATGGACTGCGACCGCCAGTCCAACGTCTCGGGAATACGGAACCCTGGTCCGACCAGCTTGGTGAACTGGATCCGCGCGTCGTTCATGCGCGTGCGGATCTGGTCGCCGTTGGTGACTGCCTGCAGCCGACGCGCGCGCGCCTGGGTCAGCTCGCTGCCACGTCCCGGATCGCTCTGAACGATTCGCCGCAGCATCGACACGAGTTCGTCGAGCCGGTCGATGTAGGCCTGGGTCAGGAGCAGCGACTGGCGGTTGCGATCGAAGTCCATCAGGGCCGTGGCCGTGTCGTACGCGACCTGCTGCCGCCCTTGTTCCAGTTCGGCTTGCGCCGCGACCGCCGTCTGGCTGCGGCTGTCGATGGTGCTGCTCAGATGTCCCCAATCGAACACCGGCGTGGTGACGTTGAGCGTTCCGAAGGGATCGTTGGCGGTATCGGCGGCCTCGGCCCCGAAAGTTGCCGTGGGCGACGCGGCCCCGACCTGGACCTGCGGCCAGCGCTGGCCCCTGGCTTGATCGACGTCGTACTGCGCCGCTTGCCACTGCGCCTCGGCCTGGCGCACCGAAGGGCTGGACGCCAGCGCATCGGCGACCGCGCGCGAGAGGACGGCACGCACCGGGGCGCCGGAAAAGCTGCCGGGCACGCGCGGCGCCACCTGGCTCGACGTCCGTACCGCGCGCACCGCATGCGCGCCTGACGGGTTCGCCGCCGGAGCGGTCTCGCCAAGCGGCGCCGCCTGCGGCAGCGGCCGATCCGGCACCGGGGTCGAGAACACGAACCGACCGGACCTGTGGCGGGCCGCGGGCGACGGTGGTTCGGCGACGGGTGCCGGTATGGGTACCGCGACCCATGCCGCCTCAGGCCGGGCCGACGCGGCTCGCCCGACCGCGGACGCCCGGACACCGGTGGCCGGTGCTGGTGCCGCCGCCGCCGGGCTCGCGGCTGAAGACCATTGAACCAGGCGCGGTGCCGACGCGTCGCGCGCCTGCGCCGCGGGGGCCTGGATCAAGGGCCACACCATCAGGGCCTGCGCGACGCGCCATCGCATCGGGGCGGTGCGGGTCCGCTGCCGCCTGGGTTGCCGGACGTGGCTCATCTTCATCGCTCCCTGAAGGCTTCGCGAACCTTCAATACCGGCTTGAGCAGGTAGCTCAGCACGGACTTCTCGCCGGTGCGCACTTCGACCGTCGCGGTCATGCCCGGAATGATCGGAAAGGTCTTGCCGCCCGCGCTCAGGTGCGCCTTGTCGGTACGCACCATCAGCCGGTAGTAGGTCGAGTCCGCCCTGCCCTGTCGCGCGCGTTCCTCGTCCTTGAGCGTGTCGGGACTGAGCATTTCGACCACGCCGTCCAGGCCGCCGTAGATGGCGTAGTCGTAAGCCGAGACCTTCACGGTGGCGTGCAGTCCGGGTCGCACGAATGCCACGTCGGAAGGGCGGATCTTGGCTTCGACCAGCAACTGGTCTTCCAACGGAACGATCTCCATGATGTCCGAGCCCTGCTGGATCACGCCGCCGACGGTGTTGACCCGGATGTTCTTGACCGTGCCGCGCACCGGCGCCCGGATGACGGTGCGGTTCATCACGTCCTCGCGAGCGCCTACGTTTTCCCTGGATTGCGCCAGCTCGCTCTCGAGGCGGGTCAGTTCGGCGTTGGCGTCCGACCTGAACTTGTTCTGCCGTTCGGCGATTTGCAGCCGGAACTCGTTCGCCTGGCGCTTCATCCGCAGGATTTCCACCTGCGAGATCAGTCCCTGCCTGGACAGCGGCTCGGACAGCGAGATCTCGCGTTCGGCAAGGCTCAGGCTGCGCGACAGCGCCGCGACGCTCTGGTCGAGCGTGCGCTGGCGCGCCTTGAAGGCCTGTGTCTCGTCCTTCACGATGTTGGGCGTGTGCTGCACATCCTCGGGAAACACCAGCGGCTGGTCGTAGGCCTCGGCACGCAGGCGCGCCACGGCGCCCTTGAGGGCCAGCATCTTCGACAGGCCCTCGCGATAGGCGGCACCGGCGCGCTTGGGGTCGATCTCGAGCAGCACCTGGCCGGCTTCGACCACGTCTCCCTCGCGCACGTTCATCGACTCGAGGATGCCGCCTTCCAGGCTCTGGATCACCTGCTCGCGGCTGGCCGGGACGATGCGGGCCTCGCCGATGGTCACCTCCTCGACGATGGCGAAGTGCGCCCAGGTGATGCCCACCACGATCAACGCGGCGATGAGGTAGAGAACAATCATCGAGCCCGGCGTCTTCTGCACCAGCATCGCTTCGCGCAGGTCGTGGATGAAAGGCGTGTCTTCCTCTCGCCTGCGGCCGCCACGCGCCTGCGGCCGGGCGGCGAGTGCGGGCGCCTGATCGTTCACGGCGACCTCATTCATGGTTGTCGTTCTCCTCGCCCTGCCTTGTCACGGCCGGCCGGGCCAGCGCATTCATGACTTCGCTCTTGGGGCCGTCCTTGAATACCCTGCCTTCGGCGTCCAGCACCACGATGCGGTCCACCAGCTCGAGCACCGACAGCCGGTGCGTCGCCACGACGAGCGTCTGCCCCCTGGTCGCGGCGGCCATTCGCCCGAGGAAGTAGCGCTCGGTCATGAGATCCATCGAGCTGGTGGGTTCGTCCATCAGCAGGATGCTCGGCCGCAGCAGAAGGCATCGCGCCAGGGCCACGAGCTGTCGCTGGCCGCCCGACAGGCCCTGGCCGCCTTCCCCGATCGGCATGTCGTAGCCGCGCGGATGGCGCGCGGCGATGGCATCGAGTCCGCAAAGCCGTGCCACCTGCAGAAACTCGGCGCCGGTGGCCTCCGGCTTGCCGATGATGACGTTGTCGTGCAGCGTGCCGTGGAACAGCCGCGGCTCCTGGCTCAACACCCCGATGGCCGCACGCAGGTCGGCCGGATCGATCTGCCCGACGTCGATGCCGTCCATGAGAACCTGCCCGTCCGTCGGCTTGTAGAGCGCGGCCATGATGCGCAGCAAGGTGGACTTGCCGCAACCGATGTTGCCCAGGATGCCGACCCGTTCGCCTGGCTTGAAAGTCAGGTCGATGCCTTGCAGAACCGTCGGCGACTGCTGCATGGGCGGCGGCGGATAGCCGAAGCGGATGTTCCTGAGGGTGATGTTGCCGGCGAACGTCGGCTTGGGCAGGTAGCGGCGGTCGGTATCGCGGTCCACCGGTGCATTCATCACCTGCTCGAGCGAGCGCAACGCGACGCGCGCCTGCTGGAAGCGCACCGCGAGTCCGACGAGCGAGGCCAACGGTGCGGTGGCACGCCCCGAGAGGATGACGACCCCGAACAGTGCGCCCATCGTCAGGTCGCCGCTGTGGATCAGGTAGACACCCCACACGACGATCACCACCGTCTGGATCTGCTGGACCAGCGTGACGCTGTTGGCCGCCAATGCGGAGAGGGCGCGCGAACGCATGGCACTTGCGGCCGACAGTGCGCTGAAGCTGTCCCACTTTCTTTGCATGACGCCTTCGCCTCGCGTGGCCTTCAGCGTCTCGATGCCTTCGATGGCTTCGATCAGCAGGCCTTGCTTGAGCGAGCCCTCGCGCATGTTTTCCCTCATGACGCGCGCCAGGGGCCATTGCACCGCCACGCTGATCAGGGCGATGACGGGAATGGCCATCAGTGGCACCAGTGCCAGCTTGCCGCCGATCATCGCGATGATGCCCACGAACAGGAGCGTGAACGGAATGTCCGACAGCGTGGCGACGGTGGCCGACGTCGCGAAGTCCCGGACCGATTCGAACTCGCGCAGCTGGTTGGCAGACGCGCCGGCCGATGGCGGCTTGTGCTCCATGCGCGTGGCCAGCAGCTTGCGAAACAGCACGGCGCCCAGGATCAGGTCGGCCTTCTTGCCGGCGACGTCCACCACGTGAGTGCGCACGGTCCGCGCAATGAACTCGAAGGTCATCGCCAGGACCACGCCGATGGCGAGCGACCACAGCGTGGTGTACGCCTCGTGCGGGATCACCCGGTCGTAGACGTTCATGGTGAAGAAGGTGCTGGCCAGCGTCAGCACGTTGACCAGCAGGGCAGCCAGCGCCGCGCTGAAGTAGTAGCGCCTGTAACGCCAGAGCGTCGACGCCAGCCAGTGCCCCTTGGGCGCGGTCAGGGACTCGCCGGCACGGTCGTCCAGGCGTGGCCGCGGCTTCGCCAGGAGCGCATGGCCGGCATAGTGTTCCTCCAGCAGGTCCGCCGGCACGACGACGGCGCCGCCCTCGGCTTCGGGCAGCACGACCTCGTACGAGGCATCGCTGCCCTGACCTTCCCGCGCGACCAGGACCAGCGCGCCGCCCTCGCGGCGCAACAGCACGACCGGAAACAGGAAGGCCTCCAACTCTGCCAGCGGGCGGCGAACCCAGCCCGCGCCGATGCCCGCCTGGCCAAGCGCCCGCACTGCGAGCGAAGGTGTGAGTCGGGCATCGCGCGGTAGTCCGGCGAGCAATGCGGCGTCGCTGCGGACCCGGCCGTGATAGGCGCAGATCCAACGTACCGCGGCGAGCAGCGAATCCTGGCTGGCTGCGCTCGGCTCGGCGCTTTCCGCGTCCTCCGGACCGCTCTGTTCGATGACGGCTGACATGTGCGCTCTACGGCTCGGACGCCTGATCTTCCGCGACGGCGTCGGGCGATACGTCGGGTGTCGCCAGGCCGGTGGCCACCACGCCGGTTTCCCGGCATGGTTGGACCGCCGCGGCGCGGCTCTTCAGGTGGAGTTGCTCCCGGGCCGCGTGCAACATCTCCTCCGCGGATTCCCGCGTCAGCGGCACCAGGTCGCCACCGGCCTCGTCGAGTTCGACGAAGTACGTGGCCCCTGCGCTGAGTTCGACGCGCGTGCGTGGCTGTTGCTTGCCGAGATATAGCGGCGCGTCATTGAAGTAGGCCTCCACCGAATGCTCCCCGGGCGCGACGCAAAGGCGCGTGAAGCTGTCGGGCAGCAGCGCCGTATGCAGTTGCCGGTCGACGTATACCTGGGCGTCGCGCGGAGCATCGTCCGAAGCGCCCCCGCGGAAGACGATCACCTGGGCCTGGTCCGCGCTGGCCTCCGGAACGCTCGAATAGAACTCGCCTTGCTCGTAGACCGAGGCCTCGATCATGTTCCCGGCCATGGCCACCGTCGCGGCAGCCATGGCGACGACGCCGACGATCGCCAGGCGCGTCGTTCTCGCGCCGAGGCGCCGGGATTGCTGGTGTTTCGCTTGCATGTGGTTCCCCCTGTTCGCGACGCTCGAAGCGTCCGTTCTCTTTTGTCTAACCGCTTGCTCGTTGGCGAAGGGCGCGCCGCGCGTCGCCCTTCGCTTGTCCGGAATGCCGTGATGCGAACTACAGGATTGCCACCTGCACCTTGTCCTCGACCAGCAACTCGGCATTGCCACTGGTGTAGACGCTGGGCTGAGCACCATCGCCGCTCAACGCCAGGTTGCTGTTGCCGCTGCCTGCGTCGAGCATCTCGATTCCCTGCACCTGGCCGCCGAGCGCCGACAGGTCGACGCTCGCGGCCCCTTGGAACACCAGCCCGTCCAGGCCTGCTCCGCCGTCGAGCGGGTCGGCGCCACCGGTCGCCGCGAGTCGCTGGACGCCTGCGCTCGGCGCCTGTGCGTCTTGCGAGGGCAGCGTGTGCGGGCCAAGGTCGTAGATCTCGTACTTGCCGTTGTTGACCAGACCGTCATAGTCCCCCTTCCACGAGCCGATGGCGATTTCCGCCAATCCGTCGCCGTCCCAGTCGCCCAGGCCGGAGCCGGTGCCCATCTGAGCGTCAGACTGCTCGCCGTCCCAGCGTCTCGCGAGCCCCTGCGCAACCAACGCGTCCAGATCGACATGCGGATTGTTCGCGAAGGGGTTGCCGGCCTGGCCATAGACCAGGTACACGGCGCCGTTGTTGGTCAAGCCGTTGGTGTCGGCGGACGGCGCGCCAACGAGGAAATCGGCCAAGCCGTCACCGTTGACATCGCCATTTCCCGACACGCCGCTGCCGAGCGAGGCGTCGGTGCCCAGACCCACGGACTCAAGGTAGAAGCCATTGCTGCCGTCCAGGTTGGTCAACTCGATGTCCGACCAGCCCCCGGCCTTGCCATAGATCACGTAGGCACGGCCCGGCGCCTCGCCATCGCTGGCGCCGTCGCCCCAATTCGGCGAGCCGATGATGAAGTCGTCGAAGCCGTCGCCATTGATGTCCCCCAAGGCGGCGAGGTTCTCCGTGGCCGTGAACTCGCCGCCACCGTGCGCCGGCGACGGCCAGTTGATATGCGTGTCGCCCAGGTACTCCTGCGCTTCGGTGCCCGTGAGCCTGATGCCGTAGCTGCCGTAGTCGGTGTCCAGCGTGATACTGGAAGGCAGCCCTTCGCTGCTGCCGAAGATGAGGTAGGCTGCGCCGGCATTGTCCTGCCCGTTCACATCGGTGTACGAGTGCGTGAGGACGAAGTCGTCGTAGCCATCGTTGTTGACATCGCCAACGCTGTTGATCTGGTCACCGACGCCGAGGCCGTTGGCACCATTGCTGCCCAGCACCGACGCATTGCTCAGCTTCTCCCCGGTATCGCGGTTGTAGACACCGCTGCTGTCCGAGCGAAGGTTGCCCCACTCCTGCGAACCAGCCGCGCCTTCGTGGCCATAGAGCACGAACGCGCGGTTGTCGGCAGAGTCGCTCACGACAATGTCGGCATAACCGTCGCCGTTGAAGTCGCCACCGCCGACGCCCGCTCCGAACCAGGCGCCGCCCCAACCCATGCGAAAGCCATCGGCGGTTGGGCCATCGACCATCTCGCGCAGATGGATGGTGTCGGTGCCGGTCTCACGACCGAACACGATGTAGGCCCCGTCCTCGCGATGGCTTGCGATCGACACGTCGTCATAGCCGTCGCCATTGATGTCGCCCAATGAAGTAAGCACCACGCCGGTCTTGCCGATGTCGAGGTTGCCCGGGTCCAGGTTGACCGCCGTGTTGTCCAGCTTGACGCCTTGCGCAGGCGTCATGGCGTCCATGTCGCCGATCTGCGGCAGTCCGTTGGCGCCGCCGTAGACGATGTAGATCTTGGAGTTGTCGCGCCCGTCGTTTGTACCGTCCTGATTGTGCGTACCCGAGACGATGAAGTCGTCGACGCCATCGCCGTTGAAATCGCCAGCCGTGTGCGTTACCCAGCCCAGTCCCTCGTTCTGCGCGCCGCCCTGGCCGATGCTGCTGGGTTGCGAGTGATCGATCACCAGGCGCGCAGCCGGGTCGTTGTCCAGCAAGCCGGCGGCGGATGCGTTGCCCGCGACGTCGAACAGGACCGACTTGATGTTGTAGGAGCCGTCTTGAAGCTGTGGCAGGGCGGCGTTGAACCTGGCACCGCTGGCGCCATCCGCCGTCACGGCGATGTCGCTGGCGAATACGGTCTCGCCCGAGTCGATCAGGCCGTTGTTGTTGGCGTCGTCGAACAGCGTCGCGGTGACCCTGCCCGCGTTCACCTCCGCCATGTCCTCGGCGTTCAGCCCCGTCACGCTGCCGTTGATCATCGGGTGAGCGACGTTGGTCACGTTGTCCGTCGGGCTCGCGCCACTGTCGCTGGCCGAGTCCAGGTCGATCATGGCCTGCCCGCCGATCGGCGTGACGTCGGTGTTCACGTTGATCGTGTAGGCGGCGCTTGGATCGCTCCGGTTGCCGGCTGAATCCAGCTCCAGCGCGACGAAGGTATTGGTTCCCTCGGGCAGTGCCTGGGCGTTCTCCACCTGAAGGCTCCATGTCCCGTCCGCCTGTACCGTCGCGCTGCCCAGCACGCGCTCGCCCTCGGGCGTCTGAGCCGCGACGATGACGACGTCGCCTGCAGTGCCCGTGCCCGAGATCATTGGCGTTGTGTCATCGGTTGTCGCGCCGCTGGCGACGTTGCCGCTGCTGGGACCTTCGTCGTCATGCACACCCGTGATCCCAAGCAGGCCGGCATCCGGTGGCGTGTAGTCGGTGGTGATCGCGAAGGGCGGCGATGTCATGCTGTTGCCGGTCGAGTCGACGGCCGTGGCCACCACGTTGTGCGCGCCTTCGCTCATGTCCTGCGTGGGCTTGATGGTCCACTTGCCGTCGCTGTCGGCGGTCGCGCTGCCCAGCGTCGTCGCGCCGTCCGTCAGCGTGACGACCGCCCCGGGCGAAGCCGTGCCCGAGAACTCCGGCGTCTTGTCGTTCGTCACGCCACCCGCCGCGACGTTGCCCGTGACCGGCGCCTGGTCGTCGGTCACCGCGCCCACGGTCACCGGCTCGGTGCCCGCCGGCACGACGTTGACGACGATCGGATCGCTGGATGTCTGGTTGCCCGCCGCGTCGACCACCACCGGGACGATGCTGTGCGAGCCTTCGTCCAGCGGAGGCGGCGTGTACTCCCAGTGGCCGTTGTCGTCCACGGTGGCCGTGCCGATCGGCACGCCGTTGTCCTCGATGATGACTTCGCTGCCAGGCTCGACGTTGCCGCTGAAGGTCGGCGTTGTGTCGTCCGTCGTCCCGCCCGAAGTTATGGGGCCGGTCTGGTCGCCGGCATCGTCGTGTGCCTGACCGTTGGCGGACGGTGCCGGTGGCGTGTAGTCGGTGGTGATCGCGAAGGGCGGCGATGCCGTGCTGTTGCCGGTCGAGTCAACGACCGTGGCCACCACGTTGTGCGCGCCTTCGCTCATGTCCTGCGTGGGCTTGATGGTCCACTTGCCGTCGCTGTCGGCGGTCGCACTGCCCAGCGTCGTCGCGCCGTCCGTCAGCGTGACGACCGCGCCGGGCGAAGCCGTACCCGAGAACTCCGGCGTCTTGTCGTTCGTCACGCCGCCCGCCGCGACGTTGCCCGTAACCGGCGCCTGGTCGTCGGTCACCGCGCCCACGGTCACCGGCTCGGTGCCCGCCGGCAGGACGTTGACGACGATCGGATCGCCGGGTGTCTCGTTGCCCACGGGGTCGAGCACGACTGGAACAATGTTGTGAGGACCTTGATCGAGCGGCGGCTGTGGCGTGAACTCCCAGTGGCCGTTGTCGTCTACGGTGGCTGTGCCGATCGGCACGCCGTTGTCCTCGATGATGACTTCGCTGCCAGGCTCGACGTCGCCGCTGAAGGTCGGCGTGGTGTCGTCCGTCGTCCCGCCCGAAGTGATCGGGCCGGTCTGGTCACCGGCGTCGTCTGTCGCCCCATCGTTGGCCGACCCCGCCGGCGGCGTGTAGTCGGTCGTGATCTCGAAGGGCCCGGACTCCTGACTCTCGTTGCCCGCAGGGTCGGTGGTCACGGTGGTGATCGTGTGCGCGCCCTCGCCGAGTGGCGCCTCGGGCGTGAAGGCCCAGCTGCCGTCGTCACCTGCGACAACAGTGCCCAGTTCGGCTCCGTTGTCCTTGATGGTCACGGTGCTGCCCGGCTCGGCCGTTCCGCTGAAAGTCGGCGTCGGATCGTCGGTGTGTGCGCCACTGCTCAGATCGCCTTGGACCGATCCCACGTCGTCGCTCGCCTTGCCGACCGTCGGCGCTTCGGGCGCGAGTGTGTCGACACTGAAGCCGAATGCCGAGGATTCCGTGCTGTTGCCTTGCGGATCGACCGCCGTTGCCACGACGCTGTGTGCGCCCTCGGCCAGGTCTTGCGGCGGCAAGAAGCGCCAGGACCCGTCCGCCTCGGCCGTGGTGCTCCCCAGCACCGCCTGGCCGTCCGTCAGTGTCACGACCGAGCCGGCCTTGGCGACTCCGGTGAACTCCGGAGTCGTGTCATCGGTGACGCCGTCCATGCTGATGTCTCCCGTGACCGCGCCCTGGTTGTCGAGCACTTGTCCCATGGCGACGGGTACCTCGGTCGGATCCACGTTGACGTTGATCGGCGCGCTGGGGGTCTGGTTGCCCGCGGGATCGACCACCACCGGCACGATCTCGTGGTCGCCGGGTTCCAGCGGGGCTTCGGGCGTGAATCCCCAGTGGCCGGTGTCGTCCACCGTGGCGGTGCCGATGGCCACGCCGTTGTCCTCGATGACGACCTCGCTGCCCGGCTCGACGTCGCCGCTGAAGGTCGGGGTCGAGTCGTCCGTCGTCCCGCCTGGGGCGATCGGGCCGGTCTGGTCGCCCTGGTCGTCGGTCGCCGTGCCGTTGCTCGAAGCGGCGGGCGCCGTGGTGTCCACGGTGAAGTCCCAGCCACCGGTGGCCGGGCCGGTCCTGCCTTCCGGGTCCGTGGCCACGGCAACCAGGCTGTGCTGGCCGTCGGGCAGCGCTTCCGGCGTGAAGGTCCACTGGCCGTCCGCGCCGGCCACCACGGAACCCAGTTCCTGGCCGGACGATGACCCTTCGTGGATGCGCACCACCGCGCCCGGTTGCGCCGAGCCGGACATCGTCGGCGTGTTGTCGTCGGTCGACTCGCCCTTTTGCAGCGCATGGACCTCACCGACGTTGTCGATGACCGAGTTGATCGCCGGCGCGCTCGGGTAGGCGGTCTCCGGATTGGAGTCGATGGTGATGGCGACGGGATCGCTCGGCGCGCTCTTGTTGCCGGCGGGGTCGACCACTTGGGTGGTGATCGAATGATCGCCGTCGTCGAGCGCCGGCGTATAGCTCCAGTTGCCGTTCGGATCGGCGACCACCTCGCCGATCTTCTGCCCACCATCGAGGACTTCGACGGTACTGCCGGCTTCGGCCTGGCCGGAGAAGCTAGGCGTTGTGTCGCTGGTGGTGGCGCCGTTCCCCAGGGGACCGGCGTCATCCGAGGCGATGGGCTGCGTCGCGGCGGGCGCCTGGGTGTCGACGGTGATGACGATGGGGTCGCTGGCCGCGCTGGTATTGCCGGCCGGGTCGGTCGCCGTGGTGGTGATGGCATGTTCGCCGTCCGCGAGGGTCGGCGTGTAGTGCCAGTTGCCAGCGGCATCTGCCGCAGTGCTTCCGATGACCTCGCCGTTGTCGCGCACGACGACGACCGCGCCCGCCTCGGCCGTGCCGCTCAGCGCGGGCGTGGCGTCGTCGGTTGCCGCGCCGTTGGCGATGGGGCCGACGATGGACGGCGCATCGTCGATCGCAGCGGCGTTCTGCGGTGCATGCGGGACGCCCGTGTCCACATTGAAGTCGAAAGCTGCCGATGGCGCACTCTCGGTGGCGCCGGGCCTGGTTTCCGTCACCGTGACCGAGTGCGCCCCGTCGGCCATGCCGGCCGGGGTGACCCGCCAGTTCCCGCTGTTGTCGACGACCGTTTCGCCGATCAACTGGCCGTTGTCGTAGACCTTGATCGTGCTGCCTGGCCAACCATGACCGCGAATTTCGGGGCTGCTGTCGTCGGTGCTGCTGCCGCTGGCCAGCGGGCCGGTGCGCGTGCCGACGTCGTCGTTGACGCCGTCGATGGCGTCGGGCGCATCCGTTCTGGGCGTGGCGGAGTCGTCGCTCGATGAAATCGAATATGCCGCCAATCCCATCAGGCCGCCGACGACGAGCAAAGGCAGAAAGACGGCGAAAGGCCCGCCGTCGCTGCCGTCGCCGCCAATCCCGATGTCGGCCGGCCGGCCGCTCAGTGCTGCCGCTTCGGTCTGAGCTTCGACGAGTGTGAAGATGCCGCCGTCGCCATCGGTTCGCACAAAGGCGTGGAGTTGCCCCTCGGCATCGACGCCGTACAGGCCCGGGGGCTCGGACGGCTCGAAATACCCCTCGATGACCAGGCCCGGCTGGTCTTCGCCCTCGACCATGATTTCGAGGTCCTGGCCTACGCGCCTGAGCGTGATGTTTTCCGGCGCCTGGCCGTCTTCACCCTCGAGCAGATAGTTGACGCCTTCCTGCGCCCGGACCCGCACCGGGTCCCCCTCTCGGCCGTTGATCTGATGCACGGCGTCCTGGCCATGGCCGCTCTCGACGGCGACGTTCACTTTTGCAGAAGACAATGCCAACCCCCTTAAATGTTAATTAATGAAAACCAGCATTCGGGTCAATTCGGCAATTGACGACGGCGCTGGTTTCACCCTCCCGGAGATGCGACCAATTGTAGTGCCCGAAGAATAAACATACCGGTAATGCTTTGCAGAACGCCTCCGTGTTACGAATAGCAAATCACAGATTGCAATTATTAAAACTTTGGCTTCACCACGAACATTCCGCACCGCCGACCAATTCAATGGGGTGTGTCCGCTATTTCCTACCGGGGATTGATTCCATCCAAATTAACAATTACCGGACATTTTTGGGTGTTGCGCGGTGACGTGCGGGCGCCTTGACGGCGACAAGCGGCCACCGTTGGCGCCCGGTCGGGCCGCAGGCAAATGCGCGATATGGTCAGTGCGAGACGAAGCGATCCGGCCCGCGAGCGCGACAGCGTGGGGGCGGGAAAGGAACGGGGGAGCGGCGGACTAGAGATTGGGCGCGAGATAGCGCTGGAGTTCGTCGACGCTGGTCTGCCGGCGGCGGGCCTGATCGACGAGTTGGTCTTCGCCGATCCTGCCCACGTTGAAGTAGGTCGCCTGCGGGTGGCTGAGGTAGAAGCCGCTCACGCTCGCCGCGGGCGTCATCGCCAGGCTGTCGGTGAGCCCCATGCCGATCTGCTCGCACTGCAGCACATCGAACATCTGCCGCTTGACCGTGTGGTCCGGGCAGGCCGGGTAGCCCGGCGCGGGGCGGATGCCCTGGTATTTTTCGCGCACCAGGTCCTCGTGGCTCAATGCCTCGCCGCTCGCGTAGCCCCACAGGTCGGTACGCACACGGTGGTGCAGAGCCTCGGCGAAGGCTTCGGCCAGGCGGTCGGCCAAGGCCTTGAGCATGATGGCGGAGTAGTCGTCCAGGTCGTCGAGGAAGAACTTTTCCTTTCGGTCGACGCCGATGCCCGCGGTGACGGCGAACATGCCGACATAGTCCGCCAGCCCGGTCTCGCGCGGCGCCACGAAGTCGGCGAGGCAGCGGCTTGGGCGCATCACCCCGTCGATCGCCTGCTTCTCGGACTGCTGGCGCATGCCCCACCACGTCAGCAACCTGCGCTGGCGCGCCTCGTCCGCGTACAGGACGATGTCGTCATCGTCCTCGGTGTTGGCCGGCCAGAAGCCGACGACGCCGTTGGCCGTCAGCCAACGGCCTTCGATCAGGCGCTTGAGCATGCGCTGGCCATCGCCGAAAACACGCACCGCCTCGGTGCCGACGATCTCGTCCTTCAGGATCGCAGGGAACGGCCCGGCCAGGTCCCAGGTCTGGAAGAACGGGCCCCAGTCGATGTACCTGGCCAGGTCCGTCAGGTCGAAATTGCGAAACTCGCGCCGGCCGATGAACTTGGGCTCCGGGGGCGTGTACGCAGCCCAGTCGATCGGTGTCTTGTTGGCCCGGGCCTTGGCAATGGGCCACAGCGGCACCTGCTTCTTGTTGGCGTGCTGGTGCCGGACCTTGTCGTAGTCGGCGTTCAGCTCGTCGATGTACTTCGCGGCCTGCTCGCTCAGCAGGCTTTGCGCCACGCTCACGCTGCGCGATGCGTCGGGCACGTAGACGACGGGGCCTTCGTAGTGCGGCGCGATCTTCACCGCGGTGTGGACGCGGCTGGTGGTGGCTCCGCCGATCAGCAGCGGGATCTTGCGCAGGCGGAAGTGCTCGTCCTTCTGCATCTCGCCGGCCACGTACTGCATCTCTTCCAGGCTGGGCGTGATCAGGCCGGACAGGCCGACGATGTCCGCGCCCTCGACCTTCGCACGCGCGAGGATCTCGTGGCACGGCACCATCACGCCCATGTTCACGACCTCGAAGTTGTTGCACTGCAGGACGACGGTGACGATGTTCTTGCCGATGTCGTGCACGTCGCCCTTGACGGTGGCGATGACGATCTTGCCCTTGGCCGTAACGTCGCGGCCAGCGGCCTCGTCCTGGCGTTTTTCCTCTTCGATATAGGGAATGAGGTGGGCCACGGCCTGCTTCATGACGCGGGCGGACTTGACCACCTGCGGCAGGAACATCTTGCCCTGGCCGAACAGGTCGCCCACGATGTTCATCCCGTCCATGAGCGGCCCCTCGATCACGTGCAGCGGGCGGCCTCCCTTGGCGAGGATGCCGCGGTACGCCTCCTCGGTGTCCTCGACGATGAAGTCGGTGATGCCGTGCACCAGCGCATGCGACAGGCGCTGGCCCACGGACACCGGTGCCTCGGGCGTGCCGCGCCAGTCGTTCTTGCGGCTGTCGTCCTTGGCCGCGCCCTTGGCCGATTCGGCCACCTCGACCAGGCGCTCGCCGGCGTCCGGGCGGCGATTGAGCACCACGTCCTCGACGCGCTCGCGCAGCGTCGGCTCGAGGTCGTCGTACACGCCCACCATGCCGGCGTTGACGATGCCCATGTCCATGCCGGCCTTGATCGCGTGATACAGGAACACCGTATGGATCGCCTCGCGCACCGGGTCGTTGCCGCGGAACGAGAAGCTCACGTTCGAGACGCCTCCCGACACCTTGGCGCCCGGCAGGTTGGCCTTGATCCAGCGCGTGGCCTCGATGAAGTCGACCGCGTAGTTGTTGTGTTCCTCGATGCCGGTGGCTACCGCGAAGATGTTGGGGTCGAAGATGATGTCCTCGGGCGCGAAGCCGACTTCGTCGACCAGCACGCGGTAGGCGCGCTCGCAGATCTCGATCTTGCGCTCGAACGTGTCGGCCTGACCCACTTCGTCGAAGGCCATCACCACCGCGGCGGCGCCATAGCGCCTGACCAGCCGCGCCTCGTGCTTGAACTTCTCGACGCCCTCCTTCATGGAGATCGAATTGACGATGCCCTTGCCCTGGATGCAGCGCAGGCCCGCCTCGATCACCTCCCACTTGGAGCTGTCGATCATGACCGGCACCCGGGCGATGTCGGGCTCGCTGGCGATGAGGTTCAGGAAGCGCACCATCGCCGCCTTGCTGTCGAGCATGGCCTCGTCCATGTTCACGTCGATCACCTGGGCGCCGTTCTCGACCTGCTGGCGCGCCACGGCCAGGGCCTGCTCGAACTGGCCATTGAGGATCAGACGGGCAAATGCCTTCGAGCCGGTGACGTTGGTGCGCTCTCCGATGTTGACGAACAGCGTGCCCTGCCCGATCTGGACCGGCTCAAGGCCGGACAGTTTCATGGGAGAGACGGAATCAGGAATCGGGGCGTCGGACATGGCTCAACCTGTGGTGGGCGCGAACAGGCGAGCGTCGTTGAAATCTCAAGCCTGACGGCCCGTTTTGCGGGCCGCTGCAACGCTCCTTGAGAAGGCGTGCATTTTAGCCGCCAGGCAGGCAGCCCTGGCGGCTGCCCCGGCTTGCAGCGCGGTCTACGCCGTGGCGGCCGCGCCGCCGGCCGCCGATGCCGGCAGGCCGAAGATGCGGTCGAAGGCCCAGTTGAAGCAGAAGGTGTAGACCAGGAAGAACAACATCAATCCGAAGTCCATCACGAGTGCCTGCCACAGCGACACGTCCAGCCACCAGGCGATGACCGGCACCAGGATGGCGGCCAGCCCGCCCTCGAAGCCGATGGCGTGCGCGATGCGCCGTCCGATGCTGCGTCCGCGGGTCGGCTGCCGCGCTTCCCAGGCTTCGAACAAGCCGTTGAACGCCAGGTTCCATGCCACGGCGACGACCGAGCAGATCACCGCGAGCGGCCCGGCGTGCGACACGTCGGCTCCGGACAGCAGCGAGAAGCCCGCGCTCGCCGCGACGATGGCGATCGCCTCGTACAGGCTGACGTAGATCACTTTGCGCTTGATGCCTTGCATGCCGGACTCACGAGAGAAGAAAAGGAATGACTGGACTTTATTTGCCTTTGGCTGATATAAAAAGTCAGTTTCTTTCAGTTTTATTGAAATATGGCCCTGTCCAGCGACAACCTTCAGGTGTTCCTCGCCGTGCTGGACCACGGCTCCTTTTCGGCCGCGGCGCGCTCGCTGCGGCGCGTTCCTTCGGCCGTGAGCATGGCCATTGCCAACCTCGAGGCCGAGCTCGACCTGCAGTTGTTCGACCGTTCGGGACGCGAGCCCCGGCCCACCGACGCCGCCCGGTCGCTGGAGCCGCAGGCAAGGCTGGTGGATGCACAGCTCAAAGCGCTGCAAGTCCAGGCGCTCGGCCTGACGCAGGGCCTCGAGTCGCGGCTGACACTGGCCATCGCACCCGAACTGCTGGCCGCGCCCTGGAGCGCCGCGCTGGCCGCCCTGGCGGCCGAGCACCCCTTGCTCGAAGTGGAGGTACTGGCGGCGCCGCAAGCCGACGCGCTGGCCATGCTCCACACCGGCCGCGCCCAGTTGGCCCTGGTGTTCGAGCGGCCCAGCCTCGATGGGCGGGAAGGCTTCCAGGAGGTCAGCAGCGAAACCCTGGTCTGCGTGATGGCGCCCGATCATCCGGCGCTGGCCCTCGCCGGTGGTCGGTTGCGCGAGGAGCACCTGATCAACACGCGCCAGATCGTGGTCGCCGGCCGCGACCTCGCCAGCCATGACCCGCGCTTCGCGTTCGGCCGGCACAGCTGGCGCACCGACAACGCGCTTGCCGCGCTGGCGCTGATCAGCGCCGGACTGGGCTGGGGCTGGCTGCCGCGCAACCTCGTGCGCCCGCACGTCGCGGCGGGCTCACTCGTGGAAATCGCCTTCGAGAACCTGTCGAATTCGCTGGACCTCTGGGTCGACGTCGTCTGGTCCAAGGAGCGCCCTCTGGGATTGGGCGCGCAACGGCTGGTCAGCCTGATCGCGCGGCAGCGGCGCGGCTAGACCGCCGCGCGCCCGGGCCACGGCACTCAAGGCTTGTCGCGGTTGTCCGAGTTGTTGGGCCCGACGCGCCCCGGGGGTGGCCCGGGCGGCCGCTGCCCACCACCGCCGCCGTGCGGTCGATCGGGCCGCGCCCCCCCACCGCCGCCGCCACCGCCACCGGGCGGATGCGAATCGGGGCGATCGGGACGCTGGCCATTCCAGTTCGGCGGCCGGGAATCGGGCCGGTCCGGTCGCTGGCCGTTCCAGTTGGGAGGGCGTCCGCCATGTCCCGGCTGCCCGTCCCATCCGGGGCGCGGTCCACCGTTCCAACCCGACGGACGTCCTTGTGGCGGGCGCCAGTTCGGTGGTGGCGGATGCGGTTGCCAGCCGGGCCGCGGGGGCGGCGGCGGGCGCCACCCCGGCGACGGCGGCGGCGGACGGCCATGCCACCAGCGCGGCTCGTTGTACCAGGAGCGATCCCTGTAATAGCTGCCCCAATAGGAGCCCAGCGCGAAGGTGACGATCGGCACGCCGATCACCGGCGCGTAACTGGTCAGCGGTACCGGCGCGCCCTGATACGGAAATTGCAGGAAGGATGCCGCCACCCAGCCGCGCTGCCCGTCGGGCAGCACCACGTCGCACCAGTCATAGCCGTTCTGGCAGCCCATCACATCGAGCGGCTGGCCCTGGGACAGCACCGCGACGACCGGGTACTCCACGCCGGGACCGGCGCGCAGGTTGAGCATGTCGGTGGTGTACGCCTGCTGCGCGGCAGCGGCAAGTGGCACGGCCAGCGCCGCCGACAGCGCTGCACCGCGTATCCATCCCTTGATGTTTTTGTGTTCCATCCTTGACATCTCCTGGTTGTCTACGGTGCGCCGGAATGCGTCGGTCGAGGCGAATTCGTCTGCACCTGGGTCGCATTGCAGCACGTCCGCGACGGTCTGCGACGCCTGCGCTACACACCGTCGCGCACTTCATCGAGCAGACATGCGCATTGACGGGCGCGACACGTGGCTTGACATGCCAGACGCACCCTGCGACCGCGGGCCCTATCTTTACCCCCGGGTTCGCCCCTGCAGGGCCGGCCGGCAAGCCGACGCCATGTCGGACGAAGGGCCGGCGCGCACGTTCAGGCGGCCTCGCGATAGAACGGCCCCGACTGGAGCGTGCGCGCAGCCAACGGCGTGACCGCGCCGCCGATGGCCGCGATGTGTTCAGGCGTGGTGCCACAACAGCCGCCGACGATGTTGACCAGGCCTTCCGCCGCGAACTCGTGCAGCAGGCGCGAGGTGACGTCGGGCGTTTCGTCGAACCCCGTTTCGCTCATCGGGTTGGGCAAGCCGGCGTTCGGGTAGCAGCTGATGAAGGTGTCGCCCGCCACTCGCGCCAGCTCCTGGATGTACGGGCGCATGAGCGCCGCGCCGAGCGCGCAGTTCAGCCCGACGGCAAGCGGCTGCGCATGACGCACGCTGTGCCAGAAGGCCGTGACGGTCTGGCCCGAGAGGATGCGGCCCGAGGCGTCCGTGACGGTGCCGCTGATGATGACCGGCAGGCGCTCGCCGCTGGCCTCGAACCATTCGTCGATGGCGAACAACGCCGCCTTGGCGTTGAGCGTGTCGAAGATGGTCTCGACGAGGAACAGGTCGGCACCGCCCTCGGCCAGCGCCTCGACCTGCTCGTAGTAGCTGGCGCGCAGGGCCTCGAAATCGACGTTGCGCGCGCCCGGGTCGTTGACGTCCGGACTGATGCTGGCCGTCTTGGGCGTCGGGCCCAGAGCGCCGGCAACGAAGCGCGGCTTGTCGGGCGTGCTGAACTTGTCGCAGGCCTGGCGTGCCAGGCGCGCCGATTCAACGTTCATCTCGCGCGCGAGGTCGGCCATCTTGTAGTCTTCCTGCGCGATCCGGGTCGCGCCGAAGGTGTTGGTCTCGATGATGTCGGCGCCGGCCGCGAGGTAGCCTTCATGGATGTCCCGGATCACGTCCGGGCGTGTCAGCGACAGCAACTCGTTGTTGCCCTTGACGTCGCGCGCGAAGTCCTTGAAACGTTCGCCGCGGTACTGTGCCTCGCCAAGCTTGAAGCGCTGGATCATGGTGCCCATGGCGCCGTCGAGGATGGCGATGCGCTGCGCGAGGATGCCGGGCAGTTGCTGGCCGCGGGTGTAGGCAATGGGCTTCATGATGTCCCCGATTGTAGAAAGCGCGCCGGCAACGCGCGCGGCCGGGCCTCCTTCGCCGCATCCGGGCTGAGACAATGGGGGCGGTGCGCGGCGTGCGTGCCGCATTTTGCATTGCGCCCCTTGTCCCTCTTGTCCCGATTCACAGCTCCGCCCCTGCCGGCTCCGCCCGATGCCGCCGATCCACAGCACATCCTGGAGGAAGTGTTCGGCTACGGCGCCTTTCGCGGCGCACAGCAGGCCATCGTCGATCACGTCATCGGCGACGGCGACGCACTGGTGCTCATGCCCACCGGCGGCGGCAAGTCACTGTGTTACCAGATCCCCGCGATTGCCCGCCGGCGCAGCGGACGCGGCGTGACCGTGGTGGTATCGCCCCTGATCGCGCTGATGCACGACCAGGTCGGCGCGCTGCACGAGGCCGGCGTCGACGCCGCATTCCTCAACTCCACGCTCGACTGGGCGCAGACGCAGGAGGTCGAGCGCCGTCTGGCGCGGGCCGAGATCACGCTGCTGTATGCCGCGCCCGAGCGCGTCACCACGCCGCGCTTCCTGGAACTGCTCGACGGCCTGGCCACGCGCGGCAAGCTCAGCCTGTTCGCCATCGATGAGGCGCATTGCGTGAGCCAATGGGGCCACGACTTCCGGCCGGAGTACCGGGCCCTGGCCGTGCTGCACGAGCGCTACCCCGGCGTGCCGCGCATCGCGCTGACGGCCACCGCCGACGACCTGACCCGCGCCGACATCGTCGAGCGGCTCCAGCTGCAGGAGGCGCGGCAGTTCGTCAGCAGCTTCGACCGGCCCAACATCCGCTATGCCATCGCCGAGAAGAAAGACGCGATGGGCCAGTTGCTGCGCTTCATCGAAGGCGAGCACGAGGACGAGGCCGGCGTCGTCTATTGCCAGTCGCGCAAGCGCGTGGAAGAGGTGGCGCAGCAACTGGCACAGGCCGGCATCGACGCCCTGCCCTATCACGCCGGCCTGGACGCCGCCGTTCGCCAGCGCCACCAGGACCGGTTCCTGCGCGAGGAAGGCGTGGTGATGGTCGCCACCATTGCGTTCGGCATGGGCATCGACAAGCCCGACGTGCGCTTCGTCGCACACATGGACCTGCCCAAGAACATCGAGGGCTACTACCAGGAGACCGGCCGCGCCGGACGCGACGGGCTGCCGGCCGATGCCTGGATGGCGTACGGCCTGCAGGACGTGGTGAACCAGCGCCGCATGATCGACGAGAGCCCTGCCAGCGAGGAGTTCAAGCAGGTCATGCGCGGCAAGCTCGACGCGCTGCTGGCACTGGCCGAAGCCATCGACTGCCGGCGGGTGCGCCTGCTGCACTACTTCGGCGAGGCCAGCCAGCCCTGCGGCAACTGCGACAACTGCCTGAACCCCCCCGCGGTATGGGATGCGACCGAGGCCGCGCGCATGCTGCTGTCCACCATCTATCGCGTGCAGCAGCACAGCGGCATCGGCTTCGGGGCCGGGCACGTCATGGACATCCTGCGCGGCAAGACGACCGACAAGGTCACCCAGTTCGGCCATGCGCAGGTGAGCACCTTCGGCATCGGAGCGCAGTTCAGCGAGGCGCAGTTGCGCGGCGTGCTGCGCCAGCTGATCGCGACGGGCGCCCTGAATGTCGACGCGCAGGCGTACAACACGCTGCAGTTGACCGACGGTTCGCGCGCCGTGCTGCGCGGCGAGGTACCGGTTCGCCTGCGCGAGTCGGTGTCGACGCCGGGTTCGCCGGCGCGCCGGCGCGAACGGCGCAGCGGCGGCGGTGGCGCCGGCGGTGCCAACCGCACCGCGGCCGTGGCTGCGCAACTCGATGCCGAGGGCCAGAAGCGATTCGAGGCGCTGCGTGCCTGGCGCGCCGAAGTCGCCAAGGAACACAACCTGCCGGCCTACGTGATCTTCCATGACGCGACCCTGGCGGCCATCGCCGGGCGGGCGCCGTCCACGCTGGAAGACCTGCAGGGCATCAGCGGGATCGGCGAGAAGAAGCTGGCGGCGTACGGCGTCGAGGTGCTGAGGGTGTGCGGCAGCGCCTGACCTTCAATGCGGCGCGAGGTCCTGCGGCAGCACGATCCGGTTGTCCAGCCATGGCGCGCGCGGTCCCAGCAGCGATGGCCCGGCCGGCCGGCCGGCACCTGCCGCCATCTTTTGCGAATCTGCCGCCAACGCGATCACGGGCGCCGGGCACTGGCCAATGCGCCTCAGCTCCAGCGCTACGGCCAGCCGTGCCTCCGCCGGATCACCCAAAGCATGGTCGAAGTCGTCGGCCACCGCGCAAGTCGGCATGAGCCCGTCGGCATAGTCGCCCTGGCCACGGGCGTTGACGCCTTGGAACTGAACGGCGAAATAGGTCGTGCCACAGTTGTCCTGGGGAAAGAAGCCGTACGGCTTGCCACAGGTGGCGCCACCCACCAGGTCCACCTGCACGCCGATGCCGCGCAAGCCGTTGACGACGGATTCGCTCGCCGAACAGGTGGCGCCGCCCGAAAGCACCAGCACGCGCGACAGGTTCAGCCGCGGCAAGCTCGATCCACGGCGCACGCCGTACTGCGCCGTGCCGTAGAACGGCAAATGCGCGTCGCGTTGCGACCAGCCGAACGGGTTCTTGCGATTGGTGACCATGCGCTCGAAGGTCTGGCCCACGCTGGCGTTGGCGGGCGCCACCATGCTGGCCAGTTCGGCCGCGATGCCGAGCAGGCCGCCGCCGTTGTAGCGCATGTCGATCACCAGGTCGGTGATGCCGCTGTCGCGCAGTTGGGCAACGGCATCCATCAGGTCGGCCTCGGCGCCCACGGAGTGCTGGTTGAACTGCAGGTACCCGACCGGGCCGGTGTCGGTCGGCAGGGTCTTGACGTTCATCACCGGCGCGGTGGCGACCGCCGACGACGTGAACTCGAACCGGGCCTCGGAGCCGTCGGCCGCCCGGAACGCGAAGTCGTGCCGCTGGCCGGGCGTTGCGGGCGCGAGCGCGGCATTCAGGCCGTCCACGTTGGCGCCTTCGGCCGCATCGATGCCGTCCGCCGCGAGCAGGCGCATGCCGCGCACCACGCCGGCGGCCTCGGCCGGCGAGCCGGGTTCGACGTAGGCCACCCTGATGTCGCGCGGCGGCTGGCTCGAAAGGTAGGCGAACTGGATGCCGTAGCCCCAGGCGATGCCGTTCGACAGGGCCTCGTAGGCCGCCGTGTCGTAGCTGAAGTGGAACCGGTCCTTGGGCCGGCCGGACGCCGTGAGCGCCGGCGTCTTGAGCACGTCGAAGTATTCGACCGGCGTTGCATAGTCGGACGCGCGGAGCGTGGGCACCTCGTCGAACCAGAGATAGGTGTCGTCGATCCACGAACGAAGCCAGCGCTTCTCGTCGACCGACGTGCCGGGAAGATCCGGGGAGCCGGGCCGCACGACCGCGCAACGCCCCGCCACGGTGGCCGGGTCGACGATGTCCGGGTCCGGCGCGGAATCACCACCGCTTGCGCTGCTGCTGCCGCCACCACCGCCACCGCCGCCGCCGCCGCCGCCACATGCCACCGCTGCGAACGCTACTGCGACACCCGCGGCCACGTTGCGCCAGGCGCACCCCCGCAATGCCCTTGGCAAGGCCATGCACTCCCTCCTGCTGCTTTTTTCCTGGTTCTTGTCAGGTGAGGCCTGTCCTCTACCTGATGCGGGCTGCAGCATATCGCCGGGACCGGTGTCTTTGGCCGCACACGCGCCGCGACCGGCGCCATCAGCGCAGCTTTGTCGCCCCTTACACAAAACGAACGGGGCGTTCGCCGCGGCCCTGCGCGTGTTGCCGACTCAGTGGAAGAAACCCATGGCGCGCGCTTCGCGGACCTCGGGCTTCACGCGGTGCTCCATCTCGAGCTGTTCCACGAATTCATCCGGCGTGAAAGCAGTGGCCAGGATGTCCCACTGCCGCTTGACGGCGGCAAAGTCGCCGGGGCACAGCTGCTCGAGCCTGGCCAGGCGGGCCTTGATCCGGGGTTCGAGCAATGCCTCGTCGCCCCCCAGCGCCTCTGTCACGAACATGCGCTCGCGTTGGGACGCGGTCAGCGGCTTGAACCGGATCTTGAACGTGAAGCGCCGCAATGCCGCCTGGTCGAGGCGGTCCATCAGGTTGGTGGTGCAGACGAAGACGCCGCCGAAGTGCTCCATGCCCTGGAGCATCTCGTTGACCTCGGTCACCTCGTAGGTGCGCTGGGCGCCGCGCCGGTCCTGCAGGAAGCTGTCGGCCTCGTCGAGCAGCAATACCGCCTGCTCGGCCTCGGCCTCGCGGAACATGGCCGCCATGTTCTGCTCGGTCTCGCCGACGTACTTGCTCATCAGGTCACTCGCCTGCTTGACCAGCAGCGGGCGGCCCATCTGCCGGGCGATGTGCGCGCCCAGCGCCGTCTTGCCGGTGCCGGGCGGACCATAGAAGCACAGGCTCCCGTGGCCGCGGGCCTTCAGGGCCGAAACGATGCGCGGGATCTCGAAGCGTGTCTCCACATTCAACATGTCCAGGTCGTAGGTGGTGACGCTCGCCCGCTCGTTGCGCCCCGTGCCCCAGGTGCCGAGCGCCTGGTCGGCATTGCGCAGTTGACGCTCGATCAGGCTCTCGACCGGCGCACCGCCCTCGGTCTGCGCCAGCTCGGCAAAGCGCACCGCCGTGCGGATCTGTGCCGGCGTCAGGCCCTTGCGCTCGGCCAGCTTGGCGGCGAAGGCATCGGACACCGCCACGCCGTCGAGCGTCCTGCGCACCAGCTGTTCGCGCGCGCCGGGCGGCGGGGACTTCAGCTCCAGGTGGTAGGCGAAGCGGCGCCGGAAGGCGGGATCGATCTGCTCGATGCGGTTGGTCACCCACAGCGTGGGCACGGGGTTCGATTCCAGGATCTGGTTGACCCAGGCCTTGCCGCTGACGCTGCCGCTGGGCAAGGCGGCGATCTGCTCGGCGCGCGCCATGAACTGCGCGGCCTCGGTGCTGATCGGTGGAAAGACGTCCTCGACCTCGTCGAACAGGAGCGCGGCCCTGGCGCTGCCCTTGAGGAAGGCCTGGGCGATCTGGAGCGAGCGATAGCGGTCTCGACCCGACAGCGAATTGCCGTCGCGGTCGGCGTATTCCACCTCGAACAGTTCCAACCCTGCCGCCTGCGCCATGACCTTGGCCAGCTCGGTCTTCCCGGTACCGGGCGGGCCATAGAGCAGCACGTTGACGCCCGGCTCCTTGCGCGCCACGGCCGCGCGCAGCAGGGTGATGAGCATGGCGGTGTCTTCGCGCACGAAGGAGAAGTCTTCCTCGCCCAGATGCGACTTGGCGCTCGGACGGGTGAACACCGCCATCAGCTCGTTCTGGTCGCGGTACTCGCGCATCAGCACCGGCGGCAGCTTCTCGCTGACCTTCATCAGGTCGGCGAGGTCGGTGATGTTGTGCTCGGAGATCAGGTTCTCCACCAGGCCGATGCGCTCCAGCCGCGAGCCCACGCGCAGTGCCTCGCCGACTTCGGTGGCGTTGACGCCGGCCACCTCGGCGATGGCGGCATAGGCCTCCGGCGCATTGTTGACCTTGAACTCCACCAGCAGCGAGCGCAGATCGCGCTGGTAGCGCGCCAGCGTGCCGTACAGCAGCAGCGCCCGCTCCGCCTTGTTGAGCTGCAACAGGCCGGCCAATGCGTCGATGTTCTTCTCGACCAGCGTGCTCTGCTTGCGCAGCGCGTGCGTGAGCCAGTCGCGAGTGACCGACAGCACCGCCATCAGGTCCTTGGGCTGGTCCTTGGCATATTCATCCAGGTAGAAGAAGAGCGTGCCTTCCTCGTAGGGTCCGCGCCACATGCCGTGGCGCTCCAGGAGCGTGCGCGCGTCGGCGCTTTCGACGCCGAGCCAGGCCTCGTTGCCCTGGCAGCGCCGCGCGAGAAAGTCGCGCAGCCGCATCAGCACCGGCGCCGGCCAGACCAGGTGACGCCCGGTCAGCGACAGCAGTCCGTTCATGTCGCGCCGCACGTTGAAGCGCGGCCCCTGCTTGGCAGCGAGCGTGAGCACGAAGTGCGAACACATCAGCTCCAGCACCGGTGCTTCGCGCAGCCCGGGCGACGGCAAGGACTGCGCGCGCAAAGCCAGTGCGTCGATCCCGGTACGCCGGACCATGATAGACAAGACCTCCTGTAAGCCGCGCGCCGCCCCTTCGAGCGAGGGCAGCGCAGTGAGCGCGACCATAGCGCAGACTTTTACCTTCGTGAAGGGTCCGCCAGCGGAATAACCCTCGGCCCGGCCCAAGCCGGCGCGCCACAATGGCGCATGGTCTCCATCGAACACATCCGCCAGGCGGCCGGCAGGTTGCAGGGGCAAGTCCTGGCCACACCATGTCTGGAGTCGCGTACGCTGTCGGAGATCGTGGGCGCGCAGGTATTCCTCAAATTCGAGAACCTGCAGTTCACGGCCTCTTTCAAGGAGCGCGGCGCCTGCAACAAGCTCGCGCAACTTGCCGAACAGGGCGTGCGCGGCGTCATCGCCATGTCCGCCGGGAATCACGCGCAGGGCGTGGCCTACCATGCGCAGCGGCTGGGGCTGGCGGCCACCATCGTGATGCCCCGCTTTACGCCCGGGGTGAAGATCGAGCGCACACGCGGCTTCGGCGCCGAAGTGGTGCTGCACGGCGACTCGCTCGACGCGGCCCGGACCCACGCCTACGAGCTGGCGCAAGCACGGGGCCTGGCCTTCGTCCACCCGTACGACGACGAGGCCATCATCGCCGGCCAGGGCACGGTCGCCCTGGAAATGCTGGAGGCCGTTCCCTCGCTGGACACGCTCGTGGTCTCGGTGGGCGGGGGCGGCCTGCTCGCGGGCATGGCGGTGGCCGCACGGGCGCTCAACCCGGATATCGAGCTGGTGGGGGTGCAGACCACGCGTTTTCCCGCCATGTTCGATGCGGTCAAGCACACTCGGCATGAACAGGGCACCAGCACCATCGCCGAGGGAATCGCGGTTGGTACGCCGGGCGAACACACGCTGGCGCTCATCGCACGGCTGGTCGACGACATGCTGCTGGTGGACGAGGGCGACATCGAACAGGGCGTTCTGATGCTGCTGGAGATCGAGAAGACGCTGGTCGAGGGCGCCGGCGCGGCCGGACTGGCGGCGCTGATCCGGCATCCGCAGCACTTTGCCGGCAAGCGCGTAGGCCTGGTGCTCTCGGGCGGCAACATCGATCCGCTCCTGCTGGGCGCGATCATCGAGCGCGGCATGGTGCGCGCCGGGCGCCTGGCGCGGCTGCGCGTGAGTGCCCGCGACGTCCCCGGAGTGCTCGCCCGGATCACCGCAGTCGTGGCCGAAGCCGGCGCCAACGTCGACGAAGTGCACCACCAGCGGGCCTTCACCCTGCTGGCGGCACAGAACGTCGAAATCGAACTGGTGCTTCAAACGCGCGGCCGCGAGCATCTGGCCGCCGTGCTGGACGCGCTGCGCGGCGCCGGCTTCGAGACGGACGCCCAGCCGTGACCTGGCGCCGCCTGCCCTATCCTGTGGGAAAAGCCTGACGCGCAAGCGACACCCCGTCCCGCCGGGGCATGGGTTGCCCCTTAGGCGCCCGGGTGGCACTCGCCGGATAAAATGACCGCCCAGTTTTGCGATCTTCAAGGGAATACCCAGCAATGAGCCAGACTACCCCCGCCTCGCCGAGCCAGGCGACCCAAATGGAGCAGGACGCCGTCGAGTCCATCGTTCCGCTGATGCCCCTGGTGCTTCCCCTGTGCGGCGGCGTGCTGATGCTGCTGCTCGCCTCCATCGCCGTCTTTCTGGCCTGAGCCACCCGGCCCGCGCAGCCTGCGCAGGCGGGGCCGATCCGCTCCTCCCCTTCATTTGAAAGCCCGCGAGGGAAAGACGTTTTCTCAAACGGTCCTGCGCCGCCGCCGCGGCTGCCGCAGGTCCGTTCGAAAAGACGGTTTCTCAACTTAAGGAGTCTTTCGATGAACGCACCCGTGGCAAAGGACCTGGACATCCAGGCACCTTCGTACGTCAAGAATCCCAAGCTGGTCGCTTGGGTGGCCGAAACGGCGGCCCTGTGCAAACCCGACCGCATCGAATGGTGCGACGGCAGCCAGGAGGAATATGACCGCCTGTGCCAGTTGCTGGTCGACGGCGGGACCTTCAAGCGCCTCGACCCGGCCAAACGCCCCAACTCCTTCCTGGCCAATTCCGACCCGAGCGACGTGGCGCGGGTGGAAGACCGCACCTTCATCTGCTCCGAGAAGAAGGAAGACGCCGGCCCGACCAACAACTGGATGGCGCCCGCCGAAATGCGCGCCACCCTGGCGCCGCTGTTCGACGGCTGCATGAAGGGCCGCACCATGTACGTGGTGCCCTTCAGCATGGGCCCCCTGGGCTCGCCGATCGCGCACATCGGCATCGAGCTGTCCGACAGCCCGTACGTGGCGGTCAACATGAAGATCATGACCCGTATGGGCAAGGCCGTGTACGACGTGCTCGGCACCGACGGCGAGTTCGTACCGTGCGTGCACACCGTGGGCGCTCCGCTCGAGCCCGGGCAGAAGGACGTGGCCTGGCCCTGCAACAAGACCAAGTACATCGTCCACTATCCGGAAACGCGCGAGATCTGGAGCTACGGCTCGGGCTACGGCGGCAACGCCCTGCTGGGCAAGAAGTGCTTCGCGCTGCGCATCGCCTCGACCATGGGGCGTGACGAGGGCTGGCTGGCCGAGCACATGCTCATCCTCGGCGTGACCTCGCCCGAGGGCAAGAAATACCACGTGGCAGCCGCCTTCCCGTCGGCGTGCGGCAAGACCAACTTCTCGATGCTCGTGCCGCCGGCCGGCTTCGAGGGCTGGAAGGTCACCACCATCGGCGACGACATCGCCTGGATCAAGCCGGGCAAGGACGGGCGCCTGTACGCAATCAACCCCGAAGCCGGCTATTTCGGCGTGGCGCCGGGCACCAACCTCACGACCAATCCGAACTGCCTCAAGAGCCTGGACCGGGACGTGATCTTCACCAACGTGGCGCTCACCGATGACGGCGACGTCTGGTGGGAAGGCCTGGAAGACGATGCGCCCGGCAAGAAGAAGCCCGACCACCTGATCGACTGGCAGGGCAACGACTGGACACCGGCCATCGCCAAGGAAACCGGCGCAAAGGCCGCACATCCGAATTCGCGCTTCACCGTCGCCGCCACCAACAACCCGGCACTGGACCCGGCCTGGGACGATCCGGCCGGCGTGCCGATCGATGCCTTCATCTTCGGCGGCCGCCGGTCGACCACGGTGCCGCTGGTCACCGAGGGCCGCAACTGGACCGAAGGCGTGTACATGGCCGCGACGATGGGCTCGGAAACCACCGCCGCCATCGTCGGCCAGGTCGGCGTCGTGCGCCGCGACCCGTTCGCCATGCTCGCGTTCGCCGGCTACAACATGGCCGACTACTTCCAGCATTGGCTGGACCTGGGCAAGAAGCTCCAGGCCTCGAGTGCCAAGCCGCCGCGCATCTACACCACCAACTGGTTCCGCAAGGGTGAAGACGGCAAGTTCGTCTGGCCCGGCTACGGCGAGAACATGCGCGTGCTCAAATGGATCATCGACCGCATCGAGGGCAAGGCAGAGGGCGTCGACCACGTCTTCGGCATCAGCCCGCGCTACGAGGAACTCAACTGGACCGGCCTGGATTTCAGCGCCGACCAGTTCAAGCGGGTCACGAGCATCGACAAGGCAGCCTGGGAAGCCGAACTGAAGCTGCACGGTGAACTGTTCCAGCAGCTTGCCCATCACCTGCCGCAGGAACTGCCGGAAACCAAGGACGCCATCGAGCGCCGGCTCGCGGCCTGACGGTCCGCTCAAAGCAAAAAGGCCGCCCTTGTGGGGCGGCCTTTTTTATTGCGGGTGCCGGGACACCCCGGCACGTTCTCAGTAGTAGGTGGCCATGCGGGCGCGGCGGGTCGCGTCGTACATGCTGGCCACTTCCTTGTCGAGCTGGCGGCGGACCTTGGCTGCGGCAGCCGGCGCTTCCTGCTCGTAGTGGGTCACGGCGGCCTGCAGCTCCTGCATCACGCGCGGGTCATGGGCGGCGTAGGCGATGAACTGGGCGTCCGCGCGCTTGACGGCACGGCGCTGGGCGCCACGCGCCCAGGCGGCCGAGAGGCGGTCACCCAGCGATGCGGCGACGTTGGTGCCCATCACCAGCACGGCGAAGAACAGCACCGACAGCGCGAGCCAGGCGACGAACATCTCGCCGCTCTCCAGGCCCATCGCCAGGTTGTCCAGCGCCACCAGGGCACCGGCAACGACAGCGGCGACAGCGCCGGCGGCCAGACCGCGGGCGCCATCGAGGCGGCCACGCGCGGCGCGAAGTTCGGTGGCAACCGCCAGGGCGCGGGAGACGCCGGCGTGTTGGACGGGTTGTTCGACTTGGACGAAGCTGGTCATGATCTCTTCCTTTGTGTTCTGTGGGCTTGTGGCCCGGTGTATGCGTTGATATTAGGGTTTGCCCTACTGTTTTGCAAATTTATCTTTGTGATGCTGACCATTCACCTGAATGATGAACGTCAACTTCCGAACCTTCGACCTCAACCTGCTGCGCGTCTTCGACGAGGTGATGGCGGAGCGCAACCTGACGCGGGCTGCGCGCAATCTCTCGATCACGCAGCCTGCCGTGAGCAATGCCCTGCGGCGCCTGCGCGAACTCCTGGGCGACGAACTCGTGCATCGGGCCGGTGCGGGCGTGCAGCCGACGCCGCGTGCGCAGGCGCTGTGGCCCGCGGTGCGCGAAGCGCTGCGCCAGCTGCAGCACACGCTTGCGCCGGCCGAATTCGACGCCGCCAGTGCGCGCACCATCTTTGTTCTGGCCATGGCCGACGCCACCGCCGCCGAACTGGTGCCGGGGCTGGTGACCATCGGCGAGCACGAGGCGCCGGGCATCTCGCTTCGGACCCTGCCGCTCACCACGCGCGACCCGCGGCCACTGCTGGAGGAAGAAGCGGCGGACATGGCGATCGGGTACTTCCCGGCGCTACTCGCCAACCTGGCTGCGGCCGCCCAGTCGGGCGAATCGCTGCCGTTCGATTCGCAACGCCTCTATGTCAGCCAGTACGTCTGCGTGATGCGGCGGGACCATCCGCTGGCCGCTGCGCCGCTCACGCTCGACGTCTACTGCAATGCGCGGCACCTGCTGGTGAGCTTTTCCGGCCGGCCCTTCGGCTTCGTCGACCAGACGCTGGGAGCGCTAGGGCGCGAGCGCCGGATCGTCGCCACGGTCAACCAGTTCTTTACTGCCGGCCGAGTGGTTGCGGGCTCGGATCTGCTCACGGTGTTGCCGCGGCATTTCGTGGGGATGACCGGCTACGGTGAGCAGCTGGTGCTGCGCGAGTTGCCGTTCGACCAGCCCCTCATGCACGTTGATGCGGTGTGGCATCGGCGCGCCCAGTACGGGCATGCGCATGAATGGCTGCGCGGCGCTCTCGTGCGCTCGGCCGACATGGCGTTCGCCACGCGGCCCGCGACAATGCATTCGTGATGTGAGCGCTTGCTTTCTGAAATTGATCCTGTCAGCGGACCACGCTCAACCAGGCGCTGGCGGCGGCGCGCAGTTCCTGGGCATGCCGGGCGTCGTACCCGGCCGAGTCGTCGGCGGCCTCGAGCAGCGTAGAGGCGTGGCTGGGCCCGGCTTCGGACGGGCCAAAGAAGCTGCGAAGTTGAGCAAGCAGGCGGGACATGATGAACTCTCTTTTGTTGAGTGAGGGGGCAACGATTCAGCGCCCCATGCACCTAATGTAGGGGTTAACCCTAGATCGTGCCTGCCAAGGTTATGCGTTTCCTGCATGCCGCGATTCAGTGGCCGCCCCGCGCGGAAATCCCGGGTCCGGCCGACAATGGCCGGCAATGAAGCTGCAATTGCTGTCCGACCTGCACCTGGAGGTGCATCCGAAACTGACCATCTCTCCCGCGCCCGGCGCCGACCTGCTGGTGCTGGCCGGGGACATCGGCGGCTACCAGGCCGGTTCGCTGCTGACCGACGCCGATTTCGGCCTGGCGCGCTTTTCGCCGCGCCACGGCTGGCCGACGCCGGTCCTCTACGTTCCCGGCAATCACGAGTACGACAACGACGATTTCGACGCCGTGCATTCGCGACTACGCGAATGCTGCGAACGCCTGGATATCCGATGGCTGGAATCCGAAGTGTGGGTGGACCGGGGCGTACGCTTCGTCGGCAGCACGCTCTGGAGCGATTTCGACGCCCTGGTCGACCCGCGCGAGACGATGACCGAGCAGCTCAACAAGCGCGGCAAGGCCATGCGCGCGGCCAACTACTACCTGCGGACCACCGGCGGCACCCGTGCCAGCGAGCCGTTCCTGGCCGAGCAGGTGCGCGAGCAGTCGCTCGCGTGCCAGCAGTGGCTGCGCGCCGCGCTGGACATGCCATTCGACGGCAGCACCGTGGTCATTACCCACTTTGCGCCCAGTCTGGCCAGTGCCGACCCGCGCTACGGGCTGACGCCGGGCACGGCCGGATTCTGCAATTCGCTCGACGAACTGCTGCCGCGGGCGCAGTTGTGGATGCACGGCCACCTGCATTGCCCGTTCGACTATGTGAAGGACGGCTGCCGCGTGGTCGCCAACCCGCTGGGCTACCTCGGCAAGGGCGAGCAGGAGGGCTTTCGCCCGCACTGGCTGGTCGAGGTGCCGCAGCGCTGACACTGCGGCGCCCGCCCCGGCGCGCCGATCGGCCTCAGGCCGCCTGCACCCCGGGCCGGCCGCTGGCCACCACGAACGAGGCCTGCGCGGCCAGCGCGGCGTCGGCCGCGGCCGGATGCGGCGTCGCGCGGAACTCGCAATGCACGGCGTCCGCACCGATGTCGAGCAGCGTATAGCCACGCTCGTCGCCGCGGGCGTGGATCACGTCCGGATTGTCCCTGCGCAACCTGGCCATTGCGGCCTGGCCGGCGCCGCGCGAGGTGACCGAGCCGCCGACGATCTCGCTGGCCACCACCGGCGAGGCCTCATCGTTCGGCCGCACGCGCAGATCCGCGGCAACGAAACGGTGCACGTCCCCGCCCAGCACCAGCACGTCGCGCGTGCCGGCGCGGGCCACGCCTTCCAGCAGGCGCTGGCGCGCCAGCGGATAGCCGTCCCAGCCGTCGGTCCAGAACTGCCGCCCCTGCGGCGTGTCGGTGCCGATGGAACTCAGTTGTGTCGATTGCGCCAGCAGCTTCCAACGCGCGCCCGACGCCGCCAGGCCCTGGCCCAGCCATTGTTCCTGCGCCGCGCCCAGCATGCTGCGCGATGGATCCCACAGTTCGGCGCAGTCGACCACCGTGCGCCCGTGGTCGCGCTGCGGGTCGGCGCAGGCGTGGTGGCTTCTGTGCTGGCGGCAGTCCAGCGTCCAAAGGTCGGCCAGCCGGCCCCAGGAGAAGCGGTCGTTGATGCGCATCTGCGCGCCCTGCGGCCCGAGCGCCAGCGGCATGTGCTCGAAGTAGGCCTGGTAGGCGGCGCTGCGCCGGCGCAGAAACGTTGCCGTATCGACCGGCTCGGGGCCGCGGTCGCCGGCATAGTCGTTCACCACCTCGTGGTCGTCCCAGGTCAGGATCCACGGATGCGCCGCGTGCGCAGCCTGCAGGTCGGCATCGCGCTTGTACAACGCATGCCGGGCGCGGTATTCGTCCAGCGTGCGCGGCTCGCCGGCGCCGTGGCGCCGGATGGCGCGGGCGGCCCCGACCTGGCCTTCGTAGATGTAGTCGCCCACGAACAACACGACGTCCAGGTCGCGCCGCGCGATCTCCCGGTGCGCCACGTAGAAGCCTTGCTCGTAATGCTGGCAGGCCGCCAACGCCAGGCGCAACCGCGCGACCGGCGCGTCGGCCGCCGGCGCAGTGCGGGTGCGCCCCACCGCGCTGCGCGCGTCGCCGCAGGTGAAGCGGTACCAGTAGTGGCGGTCCGGCGCCAGACCGTGCACCGGCACGTGAATGCTGAATCCGCGGGCGGCGTCGGTCGGCTGCTCGCCATGCGCCACGCGGCGGCGCAGCGCCTCGTCGGCGAATACTTCCCAGCGCACCGACACGCCCGGGCGCGCATCGCGCTCGGCGTCGTCTTCGCCCGCCGGCGCCAGCCGGGTCCACAGCATCACGCCGTCCGGGCGCGGCATGCCGCTGGCCACGCCGAGCGCGAACGGGTTCAGCCGCCAGCGCGGCGCCGGTGGCGCAGCGGCCACGGCGGCCGGGCGGCTCCAGGCGCCCAGCGCCAGCCACAGGGCGGCGCGATGAAGGTCTCGACGGCGCAACAACGGACTCGACATGGGCGGTATTGTCGATGCGCGGGTGACAGGAGAAAGTCTCGCTTCGGCCACACTCGGGGCATGAGAGTCATTGTCCTGGGCGCCGGCATCATCGGCGTCAGCACCGCCTGGCATCTGCTCGAACGCGGGCACGAGGTCACTCTGATCGACCGCCAGAGCGACGCGGCGCTGGAGACCAGCTTTGCCAATGCCGGACAGATCTCGGTGAGCTACTGCGAGCCCTGGGCCCGCAGCGGCGCACCGTTGCAGATCCTGAAGTGGCTCGGCCAGGCCGAGGCGCCGCTGCTGTTCAAGCCGCGTGCCGATTGGCGGCAGTGGCGCTGGGGCCTGCAGTTCCTGGCGCAGTGCAACGACAGCGCCTTCGGCCGCAGCCTGGCCCGGCTGCTGGCGCTGGGCGCCTACAGCCAGCAGGCGCTGCACGAGGTGCTGGCCGCCACCGGCATCGAGTACCACCGCCTGACGCGCGGCATCGCCCACTACTTCTGCGACAACCGTTCGCTCGACGAGGCGGCCCAAGCGGCCGAAGCAATGCGCGCCCACGGCATCGAGCGCCGTGTGCTCGACCGCGAGGGCCTGCTCGCGGTCGAGCCGGCCTTTCGCGGCTTTGCGCATCGCATCGTCGGCGGCACCTTCACGGCCAGCGACGAATCGGGCGACGCGCGGCTGTTCACGCAGGAACTGGCGCGTCGCTGCGCGGCGCGCGGCGCACGCATGCTGTTCGGGCGCGACATCCAGGGCATCGACGTGGAAGGCGGGCAGGCGCGTGCCGTGCGCATCGGCGCGGCGCGCGGCGAGAGTTCGGCCAGCAACGACATGCGGCTGCAAGGCGATGCGATCGTCGCCGCCTGCGGAGCCTGGACCGCGCCCCTGCTGCGCCCGCTGGGCGTGGACCTGCCGATATATCCCGGCAAGGGCTACAGCGCCACTGTGCGCATCCTGCGGCCCGAGGCCGCGCCGTGGGTCAGCACCATCGACGACGAGATGCACTGCGCCTTCACCCGCCTGGGCGACGAGCTGCGCGTGGCCGGCACCATCGAGCTCAACGGTTTCGACCTGTCGCTCGACACACCGCTGGCGCGGGCGCGCTGCGCCATGCTGGTGCGCCGTGTCGAAGAGGTGCTTCCCGGCGTGTGCGACACGCGCGCCGAGCACGAGGGCGGCCAGCCGCGCTTCTGGACCGGCCTGCGGCCGGCCACCCCGACCAACGTTCCTTTCATCGGCCGCACGCGCGTGCCCGGGCTGTGGGTGAACGCGGGCCACGGCACGCTGGGCTGGACGCATGGCGCCGGCTCCGGCAAGGCGATCGCGGCGCTGATCAGCGGCGAGCACGCGCCGATCCCGGGCTTTGGCTTCCTCGGGATGGACTGACCGATGCTCAACGGGCTCTGGCTGGGCTTCTTCGTCGCCGCGGCAGTCGCGGCGCTGGTGCGCTGGATCGGCGGCGACGCCGGCGTCTTCGCCGCCATGGTCGAGAGCCTGTTCGCGATGGCCAGGCTCTCGGTCGAGGTGATGCTGCTGCTGTTCGGCACGCTGACCTTGTGGCTGGGCTTCCTGCGCATCGCGGAAGCGGCGGGGCTGGTGGCGCTGCTCGCGCGCGCCCTGGGCCCGTTGTTCGCCCGCCTGATGCCGCAGGTGCCGCGCGGCCATCCGTCGCTTGGGCTGATCACGCTCAATTTCGCCGCCAACGCCCTGGGACTGGACAACGCCGCCACCCCGATCGGCCTGAAGGCCATGCGCGAACTGCAGGCGCTCAACCCGAGGCCCGAGGAAGCCACCAACGCGCAGATCCTGTTCCTGGTGCTCAACGCCTCGTCGCTCACGCTGCTGCCGGTGACCATCTTCGTGTATCGCGCCCAGCAAGGCGCGGCCGATCCGACGCTGGTGTTCCTGCCGATCCTGCTGGCCACCACCGCCTCGACCGTCGCCGGCCTGCTGGCGGTTGCGCTGGTCCAGAGGCTGCGGCTGTGGGAACCGGTGGTGCTGGCCTATCTGCTGCCGGCCGCGCTGGCGCTGGGCGGCTTCCTGGCCCTGCTGGCCAGCCTGGGCGCCGGCGCGCTGGCGTCGTTGTCCTCGGTGCTGGGCAATCTCGCGCTGTTCGGCCTGATCCTGCTTTTCCTGCTGCTAGGGGCGTGGCGCCGGGTCGGCGTGTACGAGCGCTTCATCGAAGGTGCCCGGGAGGGTTTCGACGTCGCGAAGAACCTGCTGCCCTACCTGGTGGCCATGCTGTGCGCCATCGGTGTGCTGCGGGCCTCGGGGGCGCTGGACTTCCTGCTCGGCGGCATCCGCTGGGCGGTCTCGCACGCCGGCTGGGACACCCGCTTCGTCGACGCGCTGCCGACCGCGCTGGTCAAGCCCTTTTCCGGCAGCGCGGCGCGCGCGCTGCTGATCGAGACCATGCAGTCGAAGGGCGTGGACAGCTTCCCGGCGCTGGTGGCGGCCACCATCCAGGGCAGCACCGAAACCACCTTCTATGTGCTGGCGGTGTACTTCGGCGCGGTCGGCATCCAGCGGGCGCGGCATGCCGTCGGCTGCGCCCTGGCGGCGGAGTTCGCCGGCGTGGTGGCGGCGATCGGCGTGTGCTATTGGTTCTTCGGCTGACGCCCGGCGGGTTTTTAGGGCCAGTTGGCGCCGCGGCGGCAGGCAAACGCCCGTTCGGCCAGAATAGACCGCCGCCATCCGCTGCGGACGACATAGACAACACCAAGTGAGTCCTCCCCGCCGGGCCCGAGTGCCCTCCTTCTCCAGCGACGAATTCCGCGCCGCCCTGGGCATGTTCGCCACGGGCGTGACGATCGTGACCGCGCGCGCGGCCGACGGCACGCTGGTGGGCCTGACGGCCAACTCCTTCAATTCCGTGTCGCTCGCGCCGCCGCTGGTGCTGTGGAGCCTCTCGCGCAGCGCGGCGTCGATGCAGGCGCTGAGCACCGGCTCGCACTACGCCATCAACATCCTGGCGGCCGACCAGATGGCCCTGGCCCAGCGTTTCTCGACCCGCAACATCGACCGCTGGGCCGACGTGCAGTTCGACCTCGGCGTCGGGGGAGCTCCGGTGCTGCGCGGCGCCGCTGCCAGCTTCGAATGCTTCAACCGCAGCCGCTACGACGAGGGCGACCACGTCATCTTCGTCGGCGAGGTGGAGCGCTGCGCGCACCGTCCCGGCGCCTCGCCGCTGCTGTTTCACGGCGGCCGCTACTACACCGAGCACGCGCTGTGACGCCGCGCCCCGAGTCTTTCGCCTCCTCCTCCCGCACATGATCGCCCGCAAGGACCACCTCGACACCCTCGCCATCTCGACGCTCATCGCCTGCTGCGCGTTCTGGGGCCTGCAGCAGATCCTCATCAAGACCACGGTCACCGAAGTGCCGCCCATGTGGCAGGCGGCCATGCGCATGACCGGCGCGGTGGTGCTGCTGTGGGTGTGGTGCACGTCGCGCGGCGTCAGGCTGTTCGAACGGGACGGCACCCTTCCCGGCGGCCTGCTGGCAGGGTTGCTGTTCGCCGGCGAGTTCGTGTGCATCTACATCGGGCTGCAGCACACCAGCGCCTCGCGACTGACGGTGTTCCTCTACACCTCGCCGTTCTGGGTGGCGCTGCTGCTGCCGCGCTTCGTGCCGGCCGAGCGGCTGCGCACGGCGCAATGGGTCGGGCTGGCCATTGCCTTCGCGGGCGTGGTGCTGGCCTTCAGCGAAAGCCTGGGGCACCGGGAGCCGGGCCAGCTGCTCGGCGACGGACTGGCACTGGCGGCCGGTGCGCTGTGGGGCCTGACCACCCTGACCATCCGCGCCACCCGGCTGGCCACGGCCAGTGCCGAGAAGACGCTCTTCTATCAGATCGCGGTGACGGCCGCGGTCACGCCCTTCCTGTCGCTGGCAATGGGCGAGAGCTGGAGCACGAACTACTCGGCCTATGCCTGGATGTCGATCGGCCTGCAGACCGTCATCGGCGCCTTCGCCAGCTACCTGGCCTGGATGTGGATGCTGCGCCACTACCCGGCCACGCGCATTTCGTCCTTCACCTTCCTCACGCCGCTGTTCGCGCTGGTGTTCGGGGTCGCGCTGCTGAGCGAGCCGTTGACGCTGCAACTCGTGCTGGCGCTGGTGGGCGTCGGCTTCGGCATCCTGCTGGTCAACCGACGCGCCTGAATATCGTTGCCATGGCTCGCCGCTTCCGCTTCCAGCCCGCCGCCCCGAGTACCACGCTGCTGGCGCGTACCGCGTTGTCCGCCTCGGCCACCGCCCTGGGCGGCCTGGTGGCCTACTGGTCGTTCCTGGCCTGGCGCCAGGGCCGTCTGCTGTTCGACTCGCGCGTGCTGCCGGTGGTCCACCTGTCCGAGGACTTCTCGGCATACGCGCACGAGGTGCCCGGCGGCATGGTGCGCGGCTATGTCTACCACCCGGACGGCGAAGATGCCCTGCGCGACCTGTTCGTCTACTTCGCCGGCCGCGGCGAAGACGTGCGCGCCACTGCGCAGGCGCTGGCCTGGCTGCCCGAGGGCTTCGGCTTCGCGGCGGCCAACTACCGCGGCATGGCCGATTCGCAGGGGGAGCCGTCAGAGCTCGCGTCCGTCGAGGATGCCGCCGCGCTGGCGACGAACCTGCGCCGGCGCTTTCCCAAGGTGCGCCTGCACGTCATCGGGCGCAGCCTGGGCACCGGCGTGGCGATCCAGCTGGTGGCCCGGCGCGACGATTTCGCCAGTCTGCAGCTCATCACGCCCTACGATTCGCTGCTGGAAGTGGCCAAGCGGCGCTTCCCGCTGGTGCCGTTGTCGCTGCTGATGCGCCACCGCTTCGAATCGTTGCGCCACTGCCAGGAGGTCGCCGCCAAGACCCAGATCCTGCTGGCGCAGACCGACGACGTCGTGCTGCCGGAACGCTCACAGAAGCTGATCGACGCCTGGCCGACACCTGTGACTGTGGAGACGATCACCGGCTCCGACCACCACAACATCGTGCGCCTGGAAGAAACCTGGCTTCGGCTGGTGGATTTCGCGCTGGGCGAAGTCCTGCCCGAACCCAAGGCGGCATAGCCGCCCGCCCTAGCCACGAAAGCGCTCCAGCAGCTCGATCACGTGGGCGGTGCTGCCGTCGGTGCCGCGCGCACGGTGGGCGATGCCGATGCGGCGACTGATGCGGGGACTGGGCGGGCGCACTTGTATGCGCGCGTTCGACAGCACGCTTTCCTCGAGCTGCGCAGGCAGCAGGGCCGCGCCATAGCCGGCCGCAACCAGGCTGCGGATGGCGGCGTCGTAGTTCAGCTCGATGCGCGCGCGCGGCGACTCGCCCGCCGCGGCGAACCACGCCATGGTCAGGCGGAACAGATGGGTGCCGGGGTCGTTGAAGATCAGCGGCTGGGCGGCCAGCCAGGCGGGCGTGACGCGGCGCGGTGCCTTCCAGCGGTCCGGCAGGTATGCCATCACCGGCTGGGTGCGCCATGGCGTGATGCGGATGCCGGGCAGCGGCGGCTGCGGCAGTGCCACCAGGCCGATGTCCAGCGTGCCGGCTGCCACCCGCGCCAGCGCCTCGGCCGAGCCCAGGATGCTGACCTCGACCTCGATTCCCGCGTGTTCGCCTTCCAGCGCCTGGAGCACCTGCGGCAGCAGGTCGACCACGACGCCGGTGGAGCTGCCCAGGCGCACCCGCCCGGCCAGGCCGCGCGACTGGCGGCGCACAGCGTCCACCGCCTCGTCCGCCTCGCGCAACAGGCGGCGCCCGCGTTCGATCAGCGCGACGCCGGCGGCCGTGGGCTCGACGCGGCGGTGGCCGCGCACCAGCAGGCGTGCGTCGAGCCGCGCCTCTAGCTCGGTGATGTGCAGGCTGACCGTCGGCTGGGCCAGGTGCAGCGCCCGCGCCGCCGCCGAGAAGCTGCCGAGGTCGGCCACCGCCAACAAGGTACGTACTTGGTCGAGGTTGAGTTCACGCATCAGAAATGCTGATTGACCTGCTCAGAATTCTCAACTTTGACGATAGCATGACGCCGCGCAAGATGGCTTCCGACTTCATTCGGAAAGCCACCCATGCACACCCACACCGCTCCATCCATGCCGATCGCGATCGCCTTGCGCCGCGTGCTGGCGCGATGGCGCGCGCTGCGCGATGCATGGGCCGACGGGGCTGCGGCGCGGCGCCGGCGCCGTGTCGACCGCCACCATCTGCAGGCCATGAGCGCGCATGAGCTGAGTGACCTGGGCATCGGCCGCGCCGAGGTCGACTACTGGCTCCGGGAACCGCGGCACTAGCCGCACGCATGGGTATGCTCGACGCCCATGCTCCCACCCGGAACCCTGCGCGGCATTGCCGCGATGCTCGCCGCCTGCGCCGCCTTCGCCTGCATGGACGCGTTGCTGAAGGTGCTATCCGGCAGCTTCGCGCCGGCCCAGGTCGCGGCGCTGCGCGGACTGACCGCGCTGCCGCTGGTGTGCCTCTACGTGGCCTGGCGCCGCGAGACCGGCGCGCTGTTCGCACGCGGCCTGCGGTGGCGATTGCATCTGCTGCGTGCGCTGCTCACCATCACCATGCTGATGCTGTTCACCTTCGGGCTGAAAACGCTGGGCCTGGCCGAGGCGTACACCCTGACCTTCGTGGCTCCGCTGGTCATCACGTTGCTGTCGGTGCCGCTACTGGGCGAACGGGTGCGCGCGCGTCACTGGGTGGCCATCGCCGTCGGCTTCGCGGGCGTGGTGGTGGCCCTGCGGCCGGACGGCGGCGCCTTCGTGTCGGCCGGCGCGCTGGCGATCCTGGCCGCGGCGGTCTGCTATGCGCTTTCGAACGTGCTCGGCCGGCTCGTCAGCCGCACCGAGCCCAGTGCCACGCTGGTGTTCTGGACGACGATGGGACTGGCCCTGGGCGGCAGCGCACTGGCTGCGCCGCAGTGGGTGCCCGTGCGCGCCGAGCACGGATGGCTGCTGGCGGGGCTGGCAGTCAGTGGCTTCCTGGGGCAGCTGGCAATCTCCGAGGCATTTCGCCACGGCCAGGCCGCGGCGATCGCGCCGTTCGAGTACAGCGCCCTGGCCTGGGGCATTGCGCTGGACTGGTTGATCTGGCACGCCGTGCCCGATGCCTGGACCCTCGGCGGCGGCGTGATCATCATCGCCAGCGGGCTGTACCTGGCACGCAGCGAAGCGCCGCGCGCGCTGCCGGCGCCGCGGCCGGCGGCATGAGCCGCGCGGCCGCCGCGCAGCTCACACCACGCCGCCGGCGCGCAATGCCACGATCTGCTCGGGCGACAGGCCCAGCTCCGCCAGCACTTCATCGGTGTGCTGCCCCAGCGCCGGCGGAGCACGCCGCAGCACCGGCGGCGTGTCGGCCAGGCGCAGCGGGCTGGCCACGCCGGTGATGGCGCCGATGCCGTCACCGGCATCGCGCGGCAGCGTCACCGCCAGGCCGCGCGCCTTCACCTGCTCGTCCTGGAAAGCGTGGCCGATGTCGTTGATCGGGCCGCAGGGCACGGCCTTGTCTTCCAGCAGCGCGATCCATTCGGCCGTGCTGCGCATGCGCGTGACGTCTTCCATCATGGGAATGAGCACCTCGCGGTGCCGCACGCGCAGCGTATTGCTGGCAAAGCGGGCGTCCCGGGCCCAGTCGGCATGGCCGGCGGCTTCGCAGAAGCGCTCGAACTGGCCGTTGTTGCCGATCGCCAGCAGCATCGAGCCGTCGCGCGTCGGGAAGTCCTGGTAGGGCGCAAGGCTCGGATGCGTGTTGCCCTGCCGGCGGGGCGGCACGCCGGTGTTGAGGAAGGCGCTGGCCTGGTTGGCCAGGATCGCCATGCCCACGTCGAGCAGTGCCATGTCGATATGCTGGCCCGCCCCGCTGGTGCCGCGCACGTGCAGCGCCGCCAGGATGGCGCTGCTGGCATAGACGCCGGTGAACAGGTCCGTCAGCGCGACGCCCACGCGCAGCGGGCCACCACCGGGCTCGTCGTCGGGCCGGCCGGTGATGCTCATCATGCCGCTGGTGGCCTGGATCATCAGGTCGTAGCCGGCGCGCTGGGCGTGCGGGCCGTCATGTCCGAAGCCGGTGACGCTGCAGTAGATCAGGCGCGGATTGACTTCGCGCAGCGAGGCGTAGTCCAGGCCGTACTGCGCCAGCCCGCCGGTCTTGAAGTTCTCGACCAGCACGTCCGCCTCGGCCGCCATGCGCCGCAGCAGCGCCTGGCCTTCGGCATGCGCCATGTCCACCGTGACCGACCGCTTGTTGCGGTTGCACGAGGTGAAGTAGGTCGCCTGGTCGGTGTCGTGGCCCTGGGCGTCCTTGAGGAAGGGCGGGCCCCAGTGGCGCGTGTCGTCGCCCACGTCCGGGCGCTCGATCTTGACCACGTCGGCCCCCAGGTCCGCCAGGATCTGCGTGCACCAGGGCCCCGCCAGCACGCGGGACAGGTCCAGGACCTTGATGCCGTCGAGCGCTGCCGGGGCGGCCATCAGTTCGCGAACGCGGCGATGCCGGTCTGCGCGCGGCCGAGGATGAGCGCGTGCACGTCGTGCGTTCCCTCGTAGGTGTTGACCACTTCGAGGTTGACCAGGTGCCGCGCCACGCCGAACTCGTCGCTGATGCCGTTGCCGCCCATCATGTCGCGCGCCAGCCGGGCCACGTCCAGCGCCTTGCCGCAATTGTTGCGCTTCATGATCGAGGTGACTTCCACCGCCGCCGTGCCCTCGTCCTTCATGCGACCCAGGCGCAGGCTGCCTTGCAGGCCGAGCGTGATCTCGGTCTGCATGTCGGCCAGCTTCTTCTGGACGAGCTGGTTGGCCGCCAGCGGCCGGCCGAACTGCTTGCGGTCGAGCACGTACTGGCGGGCGCGATGCCAGCAGTCCTCGGCAGCGCCCATCGCGCCCCAAGAAATGCCGTAGCGCGCACTGTTGAGGCAGGTGAACGGCCCCTTGAGGCCCTCCACCTCGGGGAAGGCGTTCTCTTCGGGGCAGAACACGCCGTCCATGACGATCTCGCCGGTGATGCTGGCGCGCAGGCCGACCTTGCCGTGGATGGCCGGGGCGCTCAGGCCCTTCATGCCCTTTTCCAGCACGAAGCCGCGGATCGGGCCGACGGCGCCGCCCTCGCTCACTTCCTTGGCCCAGACGACGAACACGTCGGCGATCGGGCTGTTGCTGATCCACATCTTGTTGCCGGTGAGCTCGTAGCCGCCGGCCACCTTCCTGGCGCGCGTGGCCATGCTGCCGGGGTCGGAGCCATGGTCCGGCTCGGTCAGGCCGAAGCAGCCGATCCACTCGCCGGTGGCCAGCCTGGGCAGGAACTTCTGCTTCTGCGCCTCGCTGCCGAACTCGTTGATCGGCACCATCACCAGCGAACTCTGCACGCTTGCCATGGAGCGGAAGCCGGAATCGACGCGCTCGATCTCGCGTGCGATCAGTCCGTACGCCACGTAGTTGAGGCCGGGTCCGCCGTACTGCTCCGGAATCGTCGGGCCGAGCAGGCCGAGCGAGCCCATCTCGCGGAACACCGCCGGATCGGTCTCGCCCTTGCGAAAGCCTTCCAGCACGCGCGGCAGCAGGCGTTCCTGGCAGTAGGCGTTGGCCGCGTCGCGAATCATGCGTTCGTCGGCGGTGAGCTGCTGGTCGAGCAGCAGCGGATCGTCCCAGTGGAAGGCGGCTTTGGTGGCCATGGCGCGTGTCTCCGGCAAGAGGGCCCCGTGCGCGGCGGCAGGAGGCGGATTGAGAAAGTATCGGCTGCCGATGGTAAGACTGCGCCAGCGTGCGGGCAAACGATTGTTCTGAATCCAGATATGCATTCAAATCATGTCTTGTGGCCCAATGCCAAGTGCGTGACGCCGCAGGTTGGCGGGTCATTTCCCGCATCTACCTCATACCATGCGACGCAAGATTCCCCCGCTGCAGACCCTGTTGTGCTTCGACGCCGCCGCGCGCCACGAGAGCTACACCCGCGCCGCGCAGGAGCTGGCCTTGACGCAAAGCGCGGTGTCGCGCCAGATCGGCGCGCTCGAGGCCTTCCTCGGCGTGGCGCTGTTCCGGCGCACGCGGCACGGCGTCGCCCTCACCGCCAGCGGTGCTGCCTACGCCCGCCAGATTGCGCGACGACTGGAGGCGATGGAGCGCGACACCCTCGACGCAATGACGCACCACGGCGCCGGCGGCGCGGTCTCCCTGGCGGCGGTGCCCACCTTCGCTACGCGCTGGCTGATCCCGCGGCTGCCGCGTTTTGCGGCGCTGCAGCCCGACGTGGTCGTCCACATCGAGACACGCACGCGCCCGTTCCTGTTCGCGGAAACCGAGTTCGACGCCGCCTTGTATGCGGGCACCCCGGCGCAGGTGCGCAACTGGGCCGGCATCCGCGCCCAGCGGTTGCTGGACGAGGACGTGCTGCCGGTTTGCAGTCCCCACCTGTTGCGCGCCGCCGGCGGCCGCCCCGGCAAGCCGCTGACGCCGCAGGCCGTGGCCTTACTGCCGCTGCTGCAGCAGAGCACCCGGCCGGACGACTGGCGTGCCTGGTTCGACGCGCAGGGCGTGGAGGCGCCGCTGGCCCGCTCCGGTCCACGCTACGAGCTGTTCTCCATGCTGGCCATTGCCGCTGCCCACGGCCTGGGCGTGGTGCTCGCGCCGGCGCTGCTGGTGGCCGAGGAACTGGCACGCGGCGAACTGGTGGTGGCCTGCGACCGCCCGCTGCGTGCGCGCCGCGCCTACTACCTGGTGACGCCGGAGCAGGTCGACGAACGGCCGGCGCTGGCGGCGTTTCGCGAATGGCTGGCGGCCGAGGCGGCAGCCGCCGCCTGATTCGGCGGAAAAAGGAATGTCCGGAAACGACCGGCGTGCGTCGCGCGGCGGCGCCACACTGCGTGCATGCTCGACATTCACCACCGCGTCGACGCCCTGCGCTGGGCCGACATCGAGGCCGCACTGGCCCGGCACGGCTGCGCCCTCACCGGCCCCCTTTTCACGCCCGCCGAATGCGCCGCGACGGTGGCGATGTACGAGGATGACAAGGCCTTCCGCAGCCGCGTCGTGATGCAACGCCACGGGTTCGGCCAGGGGGAATACAAGTACTTCGCCTATCCGCTGCCCGGCGCCCTGGCCGAGTGGCGCGCGGCGCTCTACCGGCGATTGGCACCGATGGCCAACGCCTGGGCCGGCGCGCTGGGACGGCCGGCCGACTATCCGGCACGCCACGAGGACTACCTGGCGCGCTGCCACGCGGCCGGCCAGGCGCGCCCGACACCGCTGCTGCTGCGCTATGCGCCAGGCGACTACAACTGCCTGCACCAGGACCTGTACGGCGACCTGCAATTCCCGCTCCAGCTCACCGTCATGCTGAGCCGGCCGGGCGAGCACTTCAGCGGCGGCGAGTTCGTCTTGACGGAGCAGCGACCGCGAATGCAGTCGCGCGCCGAGGTGGTCGCGCCCGGCCAGGGCGAAGCCGTGCTCTTCGCGGTGAACCAGCGCCCGGTGACGGGCACGCGCGGCAGCTACCGCGTGACCATGCGCCATGGCGTCAGCCGCCTGCATTCGGGACAACGGCACACGCTGGGCATCATCTTCCACGACGCGGCCTGACCGGCCGGCGCGCCGCACGCCGCGGCCTACGTCGTCTCGGCGCCGCGCACCTGCATCACCATGCGCGCCAGCTGGTCGACGTCGCCGAGCACCAGCGCACGCCCGTCCTTGGCCAGCAGGCCGCGCACCTGCAGCGCATTGATCTCGCGCGTCACCTGCTCGCGGGTGGTGCTGATGCGGCTGGCCAGCTCGGCGTGGGTCGGTGCCGGGTCGAGCCGGGCGCGGTTGTCGGCGCAGCCCGCCTCGCGCGCCAGCCGCAGCAGCTCGGCATGGACGCGGTTCTGCACGCCCAGCGTGGTCAGGTCGATGACGCGCTCGGAGACCTCGCGCACCAGCCGGCACAGGCCGAGCATGACCCGCTCGGCCACCGCCGGCTCGTCACGCAGCAGCGCCCGGAAAGCGGTCGCATCGAGGCTGGCGATGACGCTGTCCTGCAGGGTCAGCACGTCGGCCGAACGAGGTTGCCCGTCGATGGCCGCCAGCTCGCCGAAGTACTCGCCCGCCCCCACTTCGCGGAAGGTCAGCTGGCGGCCGCCGAACGCGAAATAGGTGATGCGCAACTGGCCGGAAATGACGAAATGCACGTCGCTCTCCCGCACCGAGCGCTGCACCGGCGAGCGCCCGGCGGGCAGGCTGCGCCAGCGGCAGGCCTGCGCCAGGGCGTCCAGGCGACCGGGCGGGAGCCCTTCGAACAGCTTCACCGATCGAAGACCCAGGCTGGAGCGAATCAACGACATGGTTCAGGCCTCGTGCGACGGCGCGCACCGCACGCCCCGGCGCGCGGCAAACGGGAATTCTGCGCCCGCGGCGGCGGCTTCCCCAGCCGAAATTTTGTGTGCGAAAGCGCACTGCCGGCCGGGACGGGGAAGCGGACAGTTCGTTCTCGTGATGGCGCGATCCCGCGACTCACGGCAACTCCAACCACCGAGGAACTTCATCATGATCCGCTCGCAAAACATCCTGGGCATCGCCATCGCCATGGGCCTGTCGGCCGCCGCCATCGTGTCGGCGCAGACCGTCCCGGCCGAGGAATGGGTCGGCCCGCCCATTCAGTTCACCAGCACGCTCAGCCGCGATGAGGTCCAGGCCGCCTACTTCGCCTCGCCGCAAGTCGGGCCGGCGGAACTGCGCGTCGGTCCGCCCGACCCGGCGCCCGGCATGGTCCAGCGCGCGATGGTAGAGGCTGATCGCAACCTGTGGCTGCGCGCCGGCCTGGGCGACATCGGCGAGTTCGACGACAGCGTCTCGCCCACCTACCGCGAGCGCATGGCGAACTACGAGCGCATGCGCAATGGGCCTGAATTCGCAATCGAGCTGGCCCGCGTCAACGGCGGTGCCAGCACGGCCTCGCTGGCGAAGGTCGAGGCGGGCCAATGATGCTCGCACGCGGCGGCGAGGGTGCGCGGCGTTGCCGCCGCCCTCAGCCCTGCGTCTGCTTTCGGGAATGCGCCAGCGCCACGTACCAGTCCAGGCTGCCGGGATTGGCCATGGCCTCGCGGTTGACCACCCGCTCCAGCGGCTGGCCCAGCAGCAGTTTCTTGATCGGCAATTCCTGCTTCTTGCCCGACAGGGTGCGCGGAATCTCGGCCACCTGGAAGATGTCGTCCGGCACGAAGCGCGGGGACAGCCGGGTCCGGATCGCGTCGTTGATCCTGCCGCGCAGCGCGTCGTCCAGTGCCAGGCCCTCGCGCAGCACCACGAACAACGGCATGTAGCTCTCGCGCCCCAGGTATTCCAGGTCGACCACCATGGAATCGAGCACTTCGGGCAAGCCTTCCACCGCGTTGTAGATCTCGCTGGTGCCCATGCGCAGGCCCTGGCGGTTGATCGTCGCGTCGCTGCGCCCGTAGATCACGCAGCCACCGTCGGCGCCCACCTGCAGCCAGTCGCCGTGGCGCCAGACGCCGGGGTAGGTGTCGAAATAGCTCGACAGGTAGCGCGCATCGCCCGGGTCGTTCCAGAAATACAGCGGCATGGACGGAATCGGCCGGGTGCACACCAGTTCGCCCACCTCGTCCGTCACGGCCTGGCCGTCTTCGTTCCACGCATACACCGCCGCGCCCATGAAGCGGCACTGCATCTGCCCGGGCACCTCGGGAAGTTCGCGGTTCCCGCCGACGAACGCGCCGCAGAAATCGGTGCCGCCCGAGATGTTGCACCACCAGACATCTTCGGCGCCGGCCGCGCGCACGAGCGCGGATCCCCATTCCTGGACCGACGCCGCCAGCGGCGAGCCGGTGCTGCCCAGCACCCGCAGGTGCGACAGGTCGCCCACGTCCGCGGCCGCCAGGCCGGCCTTCATGCAGTTGGCGAAGTAGGCCGCGCCGGCCCCGAAGAAGGTGACGCGGTGGCGTGCCACGAACCGCCACAGGACGCCCCAGTCCGGCCGCGCCGCGCTGCCGGCCGGGTGGCCGTCGAACAGGCACACGGTGATGCCGCTGGCCAGGCCGGACAACTGCGCGTTCCACATCACCCAGCCGGTGGAACTGAACCAGTGGAAGCGCTCGCCGCGGTTGTTGTCGCTGTAGCTGGCGCCCAGGTCGTAATGGATGGCCGACAGCGCCATCGACAACAGGATGCCGCCATGCCCGTGCACGATCGGCTTGGGCAGGCCGGTGGTGCCGCTCGAATAGACGATCCACACCGGGTGGTCGAACGGCAGCCATTCGGGCGCGAACGCGGCGACTTCGGCATCGTGCTGCGCCACGGCCTGCGCCCAGTCGCACTCGGCCGGCAGCGCGGCGGCGGCATGCGGCGTGCGCACCAGCAGCAGCGAATGCACGGTCGGCAGCGACTCGCGCAGCTGCCGCACGACGCTGCTGCGGTCGAGCGCCTTGCCGCCGTAGTGCACCCCGTCTACCGCAATCAGTACCTTGGGCTCGATCTGCGCGAAGCGGTCGACAACCGCGGCCGCGCCCATGTCCGGTGCGCAGACGCTCCAGACGGCGCCGACGCTGGCACAGGCCAGGAAGGCGATCATGGTCTCGGAGACGTTCGGCAGGTAGGCGGCCACGCGGTCGCCGCGCCGCACGCCGAGGCGGCGCAGCGTGAGCGCCAGCGCCGCCACCTGCCGGCGCAGTTCGGGCCAGCTGGTCTCACGCACCCGCCCTTGCTCGTCCTCGCAGACGATGGCGGGCATTCCGGCGCCGTGCGCGGCGTCCACGTGGCGCAGCACCTCGACGGCATAGTTCACCTGGGCGCCGGGGAACCAGCGCGCCCCAGGCATCCTTTCCTCCGCCAGCACGGCCGCATGGGGCGTCGGCGACTGCAGTGCGGCGAAATCCCAGATGCTTTGCCAGAACGCATCGAGGTCGGTGACGGACCAGCGCCACAAGGCGTCGTAGTCGTCGAAGCGCAGGCCGTGCCTGGCCTGCAGGAAATCCTGGTACTGGCGGATCCGGGGAACGGGGATGTGTCGGCTCAATGGATGGTCTCCGTGGCTGCGCACTCTGGTGCGTGCAGGCTGCCCGCCGGAACGACCGGCCGACAGCCCAGCCGCCGAGCCTAACGCGCCGGCCCGCGTTCCGGATTGGGAGGTTCTCCCATGTTCCCCGATTTCGGGGCGGCCTTGCCGCCGGACTTGCCGCCCGGCTTGCCGGCCGGTGCGCTGCTCCCCCCGAGGAGCCGCTCGACCTCGTGGCCCAGCCGCGCTCCGAGCGCCGTCCCCACGCCGGGCAGGACCGCGCTGCCGATCGCCGCCCCGGTCACCGCGCCGGCGCTTGCCGACAGCACCGGCTCCTGGACGGTGCCGGAAATCAGCATCGGCACACCGACGACGCCGTCGACGACATCGACCGCCAGGTCGCCGTTCAGCTTGCCGTTGAGCACCTTGATCTTCCCGCTGGCGCTGAGCGCGCCGGAGCTGGCCTTCAAGTCACTGAACCGGAACTCCATGCCCTGGGCGCTGTTGCGGGTCTCCACGACGCCGGACAGTTGGTCCAGCGGCGTCTGGCCGGCAGTCTCGGTGCCGGCGGTGCTGATGGCGCGGCCGAGGTCGAAGCGGGTGATGCGCGCCGGCTTCATCACGAAGCGGGTGTGCGTATGCAGGCCGCGCAGCAGGTCGATCCAGCGCTCGCCGCGCGAGTCCGCCGTCGTCGTGCCATTGGCGTGGCCGTCCACCACGCTGCGCCGGTGGAAGGCGGCAACCAGCTGGCCGACGTCGACGTCGCGCGGGGTCAGGGCGGCGTCCAGGCGCAGCCGGCCACCCTTGGCCCCGGGCTCGTCATGCAGGCCGGCCTCGCCGTTCCAGCTGCCGCCGCCGACGTCGATCTCCACGCGCCAGCGCATCGGGTCGGCCTGCCGGTCGAGTTGCAGTCGGGCCGGCGGCTGTACGCCGGCGCGTGCCACCTCGGCATGCTGCGGCAGCCCGTCGGCGTCAAACGCCACTTCGCCCTCGTAGACCAGTTCCACGTGCCGCCGGTCGATCCAGCCGAGGTCGCGGAAGGACACGCGCATGTCGCGCAGCACGAGGGCCTTCTCCAGGGGTGCGGTGTTGTCGGGGCCCGCTTTGCCGGCACCGGCGAATTCGCTCAATGCGGCGCGCGACACCGCCACGCCTTCGAGGTCGGCCTGCTCCACCCGCGGTTGGCGGTGCAGCAGCGACGACCAGCTGCCCTGCAGCCGCATGCGCTTGATGACGATCGGATTGTCCTGCCGCGTCACCGCGTCCTCGACCACGAGCGTCGGCGTCGGCCATAGCGACCAGCGGACGGCGCCGAGGTCGACCTCGGTGCCCGTGCGTTCGGCAAAGGCTTTCGACAGGCGGATGGCGGCTTCCTGCTGCGAGGGCAGCCAGGCCCAGGCGGCGAGCGCCAGCACCGCCGCGGCGCCCACGGCGCAGCCGGCGGCACCGAGCAGGAGGACGCGACGGCGCGACATGCATCGACGCTAACGTCGCCCGGGCGCGCGCCATGTCGTCCATCACCCTGTCCTGGCCGTCGCCGGGGCGACGCGTAGCGGTCGGCTGCTGGCTATAGTCCAGCGCCAGCAACAGCAACAAGGAAGCGGACGCACCATGCGCATCTGGCAAAAGCCGGTTTCGGTCGAGAGCCTGACCGAAACCCACGTCAACACCACGGTGGCCCACCTGGGCATCGAGTTCCTGGAAGTCGGCGACGACTTCATCCGCGCCCGCGCGCCGGTCGACCGGCGCACGGTGCAGCCCTACGGCATCCTGCACGGCGGGGTGTCGGTGGTCCTGGCCGAGACGCTGGGGTCGTGCGGCGCACACTATTCCATCCCCGAGGGACAGCGTGCCGTCGGCCTGGACATCAACGCCAACCACCTGCGCGCCGCCAGCAGCGGCTGGGTCACCGGCGTCGCGCGCCCGATCCACCGGGGCCGCACCACGCATGTGTGGCAGATTGACCTCATCAACGACGCCGGCGAGCCCACTTGCGTGTCTCGCCTGACGATGGCGATCCTGCTGCCCCGACAATAGCGCCCGCCCGCAGCCGAGGTCGAGGCGGCGGTGCCTTCGCACTCCGTCGACCCGCAAGGACAACAAGATGAGCGATTCCCGCCTCTTCGGCTGGCAACAGGTCCGGCCGGCAGCCGGCCAGGTCGTGGCACCGCACGAGCGGCTGCCCTGGACACCCACCGTGCTGCTGGGCATCCAGCATGTGATTGCGATGTTCGGCGCGACCGTGCTGGCGCCGCTGCTGATGGGGTTCGACCCGAACGTCGCCGTCCTGATGAGCGGCATCGGCACCCTGATCTTCTTCGCCATCACCGGCGGGCGGGTTCCCAGCTACCTGGGCTCGAGCTTCGCATTCATCGGGGTGGTCATCGCCGCGACCGGCTACGCCGGGCAGGGGCGCAACGCCAACATCGGCGTGGCGCTGGGCGGCATCATCGCCTGCGGCGTGGTCTACATGCTGATCGGCGCGCTGGTGGCGGCCACCAACCGGCGCCAGCGCCGGCTCCAGTCCACCGTCGCCGGCATGGAAGTCGACGAGATCGAGGACGGCGCCGCCACCCACTGGATCGAGCGGCTGATGCCGCCGGTGGTCACCGGGGCGGTGGTCGCGGTGATCGGGCTGAACCTGGCGCAGGTTCCCATCAAGAACATGGCACCGACGAGCTTCGACACCTGGATGCAGCTGGTCACGTTCGTCTCGGTCGCCCTCGTGGCGGTGTACACCCGCGGCATGGTGCAGCGGCTGCTGATCCTGGTCGGCCTGATCCTGGCGAGCGTGGTCTATGCCGTGCTCACCAACGGCCTGGGGCTGGGCAAGCCGATCGACGTCTCGGCCATCGCCGCCGCGCCCTGGTTCGGCGTGCCGCACTTCGTCGCGCCGGTGTTCAAGGCCGATGCCATGCTGCTCATCGCCCCGGTGGCGGTGATCCTCGTGGCCGAGAACCTGGGCCACCTGAAGGCGGTCAGCGCCATGACCGGCACCGACATGAACCCCTACATCGGCCGCGCCTTCATCGCGGACGGCCTGTCCACCGTGGTCAGCGGTGCCGCCGGCGGCACCGGCGTGACCACCTACGCCGAGAACATCGGCGTGATGGCGGCCACGAAGATCTATTCCACCGCGATGTTCGTGGTAGCGGCGGCAATCGCCATCGTGCTCGGGCTGAGCCCGAAGTTCGGCGCCTTGATCCAGGCCATTCCGCTGGCAGTGATGGGCGGCGTGAGCATCGTGGTGTTCGGACTGATCGCCATGTCGGGCGCCAAGATCTGGGTCGACAACCAGGTCGACTTCAGCCGCAACGGCAACCTCCTGGTGGCCGCCATCACGCTGATCCTCGGCACCGGCGACTTCACGCTCAAGTTCGGCGACCTGGCCTTGAGCGGCATCGGCACCGCCACGTTCGGCGCCATCGTGCTCAACGCGCTGCTCAACCGCCGCCATTTCGCATGACGAAGTGACGGCCGGCGCGCGATGCAACAACATGCAAAAGGTCCCCGGCAGTGCCGCCAAAGGCGCCTGCAGCGCCGGGCCGGCGGCTCGCGCCCGTTAGACTCGGGCGCTTTCGGGACCCACTTCTTTCATGGCTGATGCATCCGCCGCGCGCACCCAAGCGGTATTCGAGTTCAAGAGCGCGACGCTGCCGCTGATCGCGGTGATCCTCAAGACGGCCGACCTCGACCTGCTGGCCGAGGCGCTGGACGCACAGCTCGCCGACTCCCCCGATTTCTTCGAGCACGAGCCGGTCGTGATCGACCTGTCGCAGCTGCAGCTGGCCGACGACGAGGACGCGCTCGATTTCCCTCGCCTGCGCGAACTGCTGGCGCGTCACCAGACGCAGCCGATCGCGGTGCGCGGCGGCAGCGATGCGCTGCATGCGGCCGCGCGTGCCGCCGGCCTGTCGGTGGCGGCCATGCCCGTCGCGCCGGCGCCGAAGCCGGCCCCCGCCGCGCAGGCGCCCAGCCCGGCGCCGCAGATCGTGCGCGAGGTGCCGGTGCCGGCCAGCGGCACGCTGGTGATCGACCGGCCGCTGCGTTCGGGCCAGCAGGTCTACGCGCGCGGCGGCGACGTCATCGTGCTGGACGTGGTGAATTTCGGCGCGGAAGTCATCGCCGACGGCCACGTCCACGTGTACGCGCCGCTGCGCGGCAAGGCCATCGCCGGCGCACGCGGCAATACCGAGGCGCGCATCTTCAGCACCTGCATGGAGGCGCAGCTGGTCGCCATCGCCGGCATCTACCGCACCTCCGAGGTGGCCCTGCCGGGCGATGTGCAGGGCAAGCCCACGCAGGTCTGGCTGGACGAACAGAAGCTGGTGTTCCAGTCCATCGCATGAACAAACGTCCACGCCGGCCGGGGCCGGCCCGACAAACACCCAATTCAACCTCAACCCGACTTCACGAGAAAACAAGGAATCAACAGCAAATGGCCAAGATCGTGGTGGTGACTTCCGGCAAGGGCGGCGTCGGCAAGACGACGACGAGCGCGAGCTTTGCCTCCGGACTCGCGCTGGCGGGCAAGAAGACCGCGGTGATCGACTTCGACGTCGGTCTGCGCAATCTGGACCTCATCATGGGCTGCGAGCGGCGCGTGGTGTTCGACCTGATCAACGTCATCCAGGGCGAGGCGAACCTGCGCCAGGCGCTCATCAAGGACAAGAACTGCGAGAACCTCTTCGTGCTCGCCGCCTCGCAGACGCGCGACAAGGAAGCGCTGACGCAGGAAGGCGTCGAAAAGGTCCTCAAGGACCTGGCCGAGATGGAGTTCGACTACATCGTGTGCGACTCGCCGGCCGGCATCGAGACGGGCGCCATGATGGCGATGCACTTCGCCGACGAGGCGCTGATCGTGACCAATCCCGAGGTCTCCTCGGTGCGCGACTCCGACCGCATCCTGGGCATGCTGGGCAGCAAGACCCGCCGCGCCAAGGAAGGCGGCGAGCCGATCAAGGAGCACCTGCTGATCACCCGCTACAACCCGAACCGGGTCGCCGGCGGGCAGATGCTGTCCCTCGAGGACATCCAGGACATCCTGCGCATCAAGCTCATCGGCGTGGTTCCGGAGTCCGAGTCCGTGCTGCAGGCCTCCAACCAGGGCATCCCGGTCATTCACGACAAGGAAAGCGACGTCGGCCAGGCCTACCAGGACGTGGTGGCCCGCTTCATGGGTGAAGACCGCCCCATGCGCTTCGTCGACGCGGAGAAGCCCGGCTTCTTCAAGCGACTGTTCGGAGGGAAGTGAGCCATGTCCTTCCTCTCCTTCCTGCTCGGCGAGAAGAAGAAGACGGCCAGCGTGGCCAAGGAACGCCTGCAGATCATCCTGGCGCATGAACGCTCCAGCCTGAGCGGCAGCAAGCGTCCGGACTACCTGGCCGACCTGCAACGCGAACTGGTGGCGGTGATCACCAAGTACGTTTCGATCAAGGCCGAGGACATCAAGGTCAACCTGGAACGGCAGGACGACCTCGAAGTGCTCGAGGTCAAGATCGAGCTGCCCGAGAACGCGCCCGCGCGCCCCTAGCGTCCTGCGCTTGCCGCCGCGTCGGCGGCGACGACCGATTCACGAATCGGCGTGCCTGGCGTATCGTGTCGTTCGTCCAACTTCCCGGTTCCCACACAAGGAGAGACGAGATGGCAACGAGCAGGAAGACCACCGCTGGCGCCAAGCGCGCGTCGGCGGCCAAGGCCACCGAGACCGATACCGGCACCCGCGGCGCGGCGCGCGCCGCAGCCGCCGGCATGGAAGACATGCACAAGGCGTTCTCGCAACCCCTCAAGGAAATGGGCGAGCGGTTGCAGAACATCAACCTGGGCGGCGCCGCCAGTGCCATCGCCGCGAACCGGCGCAAGGACCTGGAAGTCCTGATGCGCGCAAACCAGAAGTCCTACCAGGGCCTGCAGGCGGTCGTGAAGCGGCAGACGGAGATGATGCGCAACGCCATTACCGAGTGGCAGAGCACCGTGCAGTCGATGCCCTCGGGGGACGCGCGCCAGAATATCGCCAAGCTCGACGAAATGGGCCGTGCCTCTTTCAAGCGTGCGCTGGACGACATCCGCGAACTGGCCGACATGGCGGCCAAGTCGCAGGCCGAGGCCTTCGAGGTGGTGCGCGGGCGCATCCAGGAGAACGTCGAGGAAGTGCGCCAGCTCCTCAAGCCGCCCAAGTAGGCGGCGCCCGGCCGGTCAAGGCTGCTCGGACTGCGGGCCGCGCGCCGGGCCGGTGCTGCCGGTACCCAGGCCGAGCTTGCGGCCGATCGAATCGCCGAGGTTGCGCACCGGCCGGCTGGCCGCTTCAGAGCCCTTGGCGATGCCGCTGCGCGTTGCGCTGTCGGCCTTGGAGATACCGCGTCCGGCGGCATTGGTGCCGCGCTGGATGCTGTCGCCCACCGAGTTGCTCGGCACCTGCTTGATGGTGTTCGCCTTGTGGCTGGGCGCGGGTTTCTTGGGGTCGGCTTCGGTCTGAGCGGCGGCTGCACCGGCGGCGGTCAGCAGCAGCAACGCCAGCGCGAAGCGCGGGAACATGGCGTGTTTCATGGTCATGGCCTCGATCACAGGTGGACATCCTAGCGCGTGCCGGCGCCGGCACGTGTCGGCCGACCTCCACAGGGCGTGACGCCGCCCGGCGCATCCGCGCGCGTTCGCGCGCAGGGCGGCTACCGGTTCTCCAGCCGGTTGTAGTCGAGAATGCCGGCGGCCAGCGGCTGCGCCCTCTCGTTGGCGGCATTGAGCGCATCGCTGAAGGCCCAGAAACCCGGGTTGGTGCGGCGCACGGCGAAGCGCCCGGCCAGGTCGGCGTAGTCCGACTGCGATCCGAGCCGGGACATCGCGTCGACGAACGCGGGCAGTTCGTCCGCCCGGACCCGGTAGAAGGCGTTCGGGTAGCTGCCCAGTACGCCGGGCACGACGGTGAGCGCATCCTCCTCGGGCCGCAGCTGTGCCTTCTCCCGCAGGAAGTACGACACCGACTCGTGGCCGTTGTCACGCAGCAGGCTGTACCAGCGGACCGGCCTTCCGGGCGCCTCGACCGCCAGCACGGCCGACTCGGCCGCCCACTGCAATGCCGGGCCGTGCAGCGTCGCCAGCCGCTCGAGCTGCCGCCGCACCGCGGCGTCGGGTTCGCTGCCCAGCGAGCCGAACTGGCCGGAGCCCAGGGGCGCCATGCGCTGGTGCAGCAGGCCCATCAGCTCGGTCCTGGCGTCTGCGGTGCGAAAGGCGATGCCCGTCTCGGCATCCAGCCGGGCCGGGCCGCCGTAGACCTGCTGGCGCGTCGACAGGCTGTCGCCCCGGTACCAGTTGTCGCGCACCGCCTCGCGCTGGTCGCGCGGCAGGAACACCAGGAAATTGAACTCGCCCTCCATGCGCAGGAAGTCCATGTACAGGCGCGAGTTGAGCTGGTGCCCGATGTTGCCGTAGACGTCGTAGTTGGCCACCAGCAGATAGTGGATGCGCTCGAGCAGCGGATAGCCGATCACCCATGCCGTCTTGGGCGGCGTGCCGACCAGGCCCTTGACCACGCTGGCGCTGTCGAAGTGGCGCAGCACCGTCAGCGCGGCGTTGGGGTTGCGTCGATCGCCGTCCCAGATACGCTGCAGGTCCAGCCGCTTGCCGCGGGCAACGCCGTCGGCCAGCGCCGCCGACTTGGCCTCCAGGTAATCCTTCTCGAGCCGGGCGTAGCGCAGCCACGGCGCCAGCAGGCCCGTGTCGCTGCGGCCGGTGGGCAGGCGCAGCAGATCGGCTTCCTGCGCGAGATGCCGCGACAGTGCCTCGTCGTCCGTTGCCGTCGGCGACATGAAGACCACCCAGAAGCGGTCGTCGATCACGTCCAGCGCCAGCTGGCCGCGGCAGACCGGTCCCTTGATGAAGCCCATGATGGTGAACTGCGCTTCGTCCAGCATGAACGCGTAGCGCGCCGCCACCGGCAGCGCCGCGAAGGTGCTGAACGGATTGGCCGCCTGCGCCGCGCCGTAGCCCGGCAGGCTCTCGACGGCATAGTCGGGCGCCAGGAACAGCGCGCGCCAGCGTGCCATGCGCGCCGCATCGAGCCGATACGGCATGTGCGTCTTGTCCACGATGCTTTCGCGTTCGGGCCGCAGGCGGTAGTACACCCGCGCGACGCCGGGGTCGTCGACCGGCCGCCGCGCCACGACCTCGCGCACCGGCTCGCCGGGGGGTGTGGCCGAACGCACCAGCTTGAAATACTCGCGCCGCTCGCGCGCCGCTGCGTCGTCGAAATACAGGTGCGCCAGGAACAGGTGCTCGTAGGCGTAGCGGGCGAACAGCTGCTCCTTGGCCGATTCGCCGTTGAGGAAGCGCTCCCATTGCGCCACCTGGGCCAGCGCCTGCGGCGACGGCGCCGCCCCCGCCTCGGCCGGTGCTCCCTGCTCGAGCCAGCGCGTCATCAGGCGATGTTCTTCCGGCGACAGCCCGGGCAGCCCGAACGGCATGCCGCCTTGCGGGTTGGCCTGTTCGTAGGCCTCGATCTGCGTGCCGGCCGGGCAGCTCTGGGCCCGGTCGATCGAGAAATCCATGTCGCCCGGCACCACGCCGTGGCCGGGCAACGGGTGCGCCTGCTTGAGGGCGAGCAGCCGATGCATCAGGCCGGCGGTGCGCTGCGCCTGCACGCTGGCGTCGGCCTGCTCGTTGAGCACCGGGAAGAAGCCCTTGTCGCGCCACTGCGAGGCCCGGTCGGCGTCGACGTACAGGCGCGAGGTCGGCGCCGCGAGCAGCCGGGTCGCGTCGTACACCGGCGTCTTGCTGGCCCCGCGCGCGATGCCCTCCCAGCTCGTGGCCTTCAGCTGGCAGGGCGCGTCGTAGCAGGCATGGCAGACCACGCAGCGCTTGTCCAGGATCGGCTGGATGACCCGGTCGAACGAGACGTCGTCCGGACCCGGGGCGCGCGCCTGGTCGAAGCGCGTGGGTTCGGGCGGGCCGAAGCGCTGGTCGAAGCCGTTGAGGCCGACGCCGACGGCGGCGCAGGCGCCGAGAACCAGCAATGCGAGAAGTAGCGGCAGGCGATGCATGGGTCGCGAGTGTCGCATTGGCCGGCGCATTGCCGCCGGCACCGCCCGCGCTCAGGCGTCGCCGTCGGCGTCCTGCTGCCGGGCTCGCGCCAGGCGCTCGCTCTTCCAGTAGACGTCGTCGCCGCCGTCGACGCGGTTGAGTACGCGCGCCAGCACGAACAGCAGGTCGCTCAGCCGGTTGAGGTAGCGGCGCGGCGCATCGTTGACCGCCTCGGCGGCGCCGAGCGCCACGACCGCCCGTTCGGCGCGGCGGGCGATGGTGCGGCACACGTGCGCCTGCGATGCGGCGCGGGTGCCGGCCGGCAGGATGAACTCCGCCAGCCGCGGCAGCGCGGCGTTGTGGCGCGCCAGGGCGTCGTCCAGCTGCGCCAGCGCGTCGTCCTTGAGCAGCGTGTAGCCGGGCATGGACAGCTCGCCGCCCAGGTTGAACAGCTGGTGCTGCACGTCGACCAGCAGGTCGCGAACCTCGTCAGGGAGCGGCTCGCACAGCAGCAGGCCGATGTGGGAGTTGAGCTCGTCCACGTCGCCCATGGCCGCCACGCGCAGGTGATGCTTGGGCACGCGCGTGTTGTCGCCGAGGCCGGTGGTACCGTCGTCACCGGTGCGGGTGGCGATCTGGGTGAGTCGATTGCCCATTCGGGTGTGGCGCCCGTGGCGCGGGGAAGCGGAAAGCCCGCATTGTGCGCGCAGGCCGTCCGCTGCCGCGAGCGGCGAGCGTGCTAGCCGGCCGAATCCAGGCGCTCTTGCATGCGCGCCGCGCGCTCTGCCGACGGCGGGTGCGAACCGAGCAGCGCGCCGGCCTGCTGGCCCTCGCCCTGGCCTGCCAGCTTCTGGAAGCCGGTCACCAGGCCTTTGCGTTCGAGCTTGCGCGACGTCAGCAGGTCGAACGAATAGTCGTCCGCCGCGCGCTCCTGTGCCTGCGAGAACTGCGCATGGACGAACTTCTCTGCCAGGTCGCCGGCCTGCGACTCAGTCAGCGTCTTGACCGCGGCGATGCCGCTGGCGGAGGCCAGCGCGCGCGCCGCGCTCGTGGCGTATGCCGCCTGCATGCGCGACTTGGAATGCCCGAGCGCCACGTGGCCGATCTCATGGCCGATCACGCCACGCAGCTCGTCGTCGTTCATCAGGTCCATCAGGCCGCTGTAGACACGGATGCAGCCGTTGGCCATGGCCCAGGCGTTCACCTCCTTGGTCATGTACACCCGGTAGTCGGCCGGCTTGCCGTTGATGGTCGACGGCATGGCCTTGACCACCGTGGCCAGCCGGGTGGCGTAGGCGCCTGCGGCGTTTGCAATGGTGTTCTTCCTGTCCATCGCGGCGCAGGATTCGTCGGACATGGCGACGATCTCATCGTCGCTGAGCGACAGCGCCTTGTAGGCACTGCCGCCGGCGCCCATCAGGCCGGTGGGATCGACGTTGCCCATGGCGGCGCAACCCGACAATGCGGCGACGACGGCTGCCGCCGCCGCGAGGTGACGAAGAGAAGACGGATGCGGACGTTGCACGGAGACTCCCTGTGGTTTGTTTTCACGGGGAGATGGATGACGCATCCGCGGGCGAGTTCCGCCCTGCCGCCGTGGCGCCCGGACCGGCTCAGTCGGGGATGACGGCGGTGGCCTCGATCTCCACCTTGGCCCGGTCCTCGATCAGCGCGCTCACCTGCACTGCCGTCATGGCCGCGTTGTAGCTGCCGATGATCTCGCGAAATGCCTGGCCGATCTCGCGGCCGGCGGCCAGGTATTCGCGCTTGTCGGTCACGTACCAGGTCATGCGCACGATGTGCTCGGGCTTCCCTCCGGCCTCGCGCAGCACGTCGGCGATGTGCTGCAGCGCCTGGCGCGCCTGCTGGGCGAAATCGTCGCTGTGGAACACGCCCTGCGCGTCCCAGCCGATCATGCCGGCGATGTAGACCTGGCGGCCACGGGCCATGACGCCGTTGGCATAGCCCTTCGGTCGCGGCCAGCCCTCGGGAAGAAGCACTTGCGTCATCTGTCGTTCTCCTGGATGTGTGTCTTTTCGATGCCGCCGCGTCTCAGGCGGCACGGCCCGCGCCATGCTCCTTGAGCATTTCGCGCGCGATGATGAGTTGCTGCACCTCGGTGGCGCCTTCGTAGATGCGCAGCGCCCGGATCTCGCGGTACAGACGCTCGACGGTCTGCCCGCTGACCACGCCGAGGCCGCCGAAAAGCTGCACCGCGCCGTCGATCACCTGCTGCGCGCCCTCGGTGGCGGACAGCTTGGCCATGGCGGCCTCGCGCGTCACGTTGCCGCCCTGGTCGCGCTGCCAGGCCGCGCGGTAGACCAGCAGCGCCGACGAATCGATCGTCAGTGCCATCTGGGCCAGCTTGGCCTGAGTGAGCTGGAAGTCGCCCAGCGTCTGGTTGAACATCCTGCGCGTGGTCGCGCGTTCCATCGCGGCATCGAGCGCGCAGCGGGCGAAACCCAACGCCGCGGCCGCCACCGATGTGCGGAACACGTCGAGCGTGCGCATGGCGACCTTGAAGCCCTCGCCGGCAGCGCCCACGCGCTGGCCGATCGGAATGCGGCAGTTGACAAAGCGCAGGCGCGCCAGCGGATGCGGCGCGATCACCTCGATGCGCTCGGCGATCTCGAACCCGGGCGTGCCGGCCTCGACGATGAAGGCCGAGATGCCGCGCGCGCCCGGCGCCTCGCCGGTGCGGGCGAAGACGACGTAGAAGTCGGCGATGCCGCCGTTGGAGATCCAGGTCTTCTCGCCGTCGAGCACGACCGTGTCGCCCTCGATCCGCGCGCTGCACTGCATGGCCGCGACGTCGGAGCCGGCTTCGGGCTCGGACAGCGCAAAGGCGCTGATCGCCTCGCCCTGCATCACGCGGGGCAGATAGCGCTCGCGCTGCGCCGGCGTGCCGGCCAGGCTGATGGCGCCGGAACCCAGGCCCTGCATCGCGAAGGCGAAGTCGGCAAGGCCTGAATGGCGCGCGAGCGTTTCGCGGATCAGGCAGATGGCGCGCGTGTCGATGGCCTCGCCCACAGCGTGGCGCAGCCAGCCGCCCTGCCCGAGCGCGCGCACCAGCGACTTGCATTCGGCGTCCACGTCGGCGCCGTGCGCGTGCGGCACATGCTGCGTGGCCCACGCGTCCAGCTCGCGCGCCAGCGCGCGGTGGCGTTCCTCGAAGAAGGGCCAGTCCAGGTATCGGGTGTCACTCATCCGTGTTGTCTCCTGTGGGGCGGTGCGCCGCGTTCAGTTGCCTTCGAAGCGGGGCTTCTGCTTGGCCACGAAGGCGTGATAGGCGCGCGAGAAGTCCTCGGTCAGCATGCAGATGGCCTGCGCCTGCGCCTCGGCCTCGATGGCCTGTTCGAGCGTCATGGCCCATTCCTGGTGCAGCATGGTCTTGGTGATGCCGTTGGCGAAGGTCGGCCCCTGCACCAGGTCGGCGGCCAGCGCCTGCGCCGCGTCCAGCAGCGCCTCGGGTGCGACCAGGCGATTGAAGAAGCCCCAGCGCTCGCCTTCCTCGCCGCCCAGCGAGCGCCCGGTGTAGAGCAGTTCGCTGGCGCGGCCCTGCCCGATCAGGCGCGGCAGGATGGCGCAGGCGCCCATGTCGCATCCGGCGAGTCCGACGCGGTTGAACAGGAATGCCGTCTTGCTGCGCGCCGTTCCCAGGCGCATGTCGGAAGACATCGCCACGATGGCGCCGGCGCCGGCGCATACGCCGTCCACCGCCGCGATGATCGGCTGTGGGCAGGCACGCATGGCCTTGACCAGGTCGCCGGTCATGCGCGTGAATGCCAGCAGCTCGGGCGCCTTCAGTCGCACCAGCGGGCCGATGATCTCGTGCACGTCACCGCCGGAGCAGAAGTTGCCGCCGGCACCCGTGATCACCACCGCCTTGACGTCGGTGGCGTACTTGAGCTGGCCGAAGAAGTCGCGCAGCTCGGCGTACGAGTCGAACGTCAGCGGGTTCTTGCGTTCGGGCCGATCGAGCGTGACGGTGGCCACCTCGCCCTGCACCCCGAGGGTGAAGTGGCGCGGCTGGTAGTTCGCGACGTTCTTGAAGTTGCCGGCCGCCAGCGCCGGGTCGACGCGGGGCTGGGCGGTGGAGGAAGTGGCTTGGTCGTTCATGCGCTGTCCTGCGAGTTGGGGGCGTTGCGAAGGAGGTGCACGCGCAGCTCGCCGAGGTGCGCATGGACCTGCTGCATGGCCTTGTCGTCCATGCTGGCGAAAAGCTCGAGGATCCACTGCTCGTGCTCCTCGGCCATGGTCTCGAACAGGCGCCGGCCCTTGGGCGTGAGGCGCACGATCCAGGCCCGGCGGTCGGTGGGGCTGCTCTCGCGCACCACCAGGCCTTCGCGCGCGAGCTCGTCGGTCAGGCCGGTCACGTTGCCGCCGGTGACCATCAGGTACTTGGACAGCGCGCGCATCTTCATGCCGCCCTGGTGGCGATACAGCTGCGCCATGTAGTCGAAGCGCGCCAGCGAGATGTCGAAGCGCTCGCGCAGCCGGCGCCGGATCTCGGCCTCGATCTGCGTGGTGGAGGCGAGCATGCGCAGCCACAGCTTGAGGGCGGCATGGTCGCCGCTGCGCGCGCGGCCTTCGTGGCCGAGCTCCTCGGCCTGGCTCAGCAGGGTGTGTGACGGATCGTTCTGCTTCATGGTGATCAGGGGTTTGCGCTGGGCCACGCTGTCAGCCGCCCAGGGCGCGATTGGCCTGCTCCAGCGGCGACAGGCCGGCGGTCTGGGCGGCCGCCGCGCGCTCGCGCTCGAGATTGCGCTCGAGCTGCGTCTTGGCCGCGCGGTATTGCCTGGGCCAGGCGACGTCGGGGTAGCCGATCTTGGCCGATTCCAGCAGCGTCCAGGACGGGTTGGCCAGATGCGGGCGCGCGATCGCGCAAAGATCCGCACGGCCGGCCGCGATGATGCTGTTGACGTGGTCGGCCTCGGAAATGGCGCCCACGGCGATGGTGGCAATGCCCGCCTCGTTGCGGATGCGATCGGCGAACGGCGTCTGGAACATGCGGCCGTACACCGGCTGCTCCTGCTTGCTCACCTGGCCGGACGAGCAGTCGATCAGGTCGGCGCCCGCCGCCTTGAAGGCGCGCGCGATCTGCACGGCGTCGTCCGGCGTGATGCCGCCTTCGACCCAGTCGTGCGCCGAGATGCGCACCGACATCGGCAGGTTCTGCGGCCACACCTCGCGCACCGCGTGGAACACTTCCAGCGGGTAGCGCAGCCGGTTCTCGAGCGAGCCGCCGTATTCGTCGGTGCGCTGGTTGGTCAGCGGCGAGATGAAGGACGACAGCAGGTAGCCGTGCGCGCAGTGCAGCTCCAGCCAGTCGAAGCCCGCCTCGGCCGCGTAGCGGGTGGCGCGCACGAAGTCGTCGCGCACGCGGTCCATGTCCTCACGCGTCATGGCGCGCGAGACGTCGCTCACGCCGTCCAGGTACTGCTGGGCCGAGGCGGAAAGCAGCGGCCAGTTGCCCGACTCCAGCGGCTGGTCGATGCCCTCCCACGCCAGCCGGGTCGAACCCTTGGCGCCGGCGTGGCCGAGCTGCATGCCGATCTTCGCGTCGCTGTTGGCGTGCACGAAATCGACGATGCGCTTCCAGCCGTCGCGCTGCGCGGTGTTCCACAGGCCGGGGCAGCCGGGGGTGATGCGGGCGTCGGGCGAAGTGCAGGTCATTTCCGCCATCACCAGCGCCGCGCCGCCCATGGCGCGCGCGCCCAGGTGAACCAGGTGGTAGTCGGCCGGCAGGCCGTCGACGCAGGAGTACTGCGCCATCGGCGAGACCATCACCCGGTTCTTGAGGGTGACGCCGCGCACGGTGAACGGCGTGAACATCGGCGGCACGGCCTGCTGGCTTTCGGCGCGCCGGCTGCCGGCGCGGGCGGCCAGCCAGTCCTCGAAGTCTTCCACATACCCGCGGTCGCGCAGGCGCAGGTTCTCGTGGCTGATGCGCTGGCTGCGCGTGAGCAGGGAGTAGGCGAACTGCTCGGGCGGCAGGTCGACGTAGCGGTCGACGTGCTCGAACCATTCGGTCGAGTTGCGCGCGGCGTTCTGGATGCGCAGCACTTCCACGCTGCGCACTTCCTCGTAGTGGCGCAGTGCCTGCGCCAGGTCGCCGGGCGTGCGGCCGATGCAGCGCGCCAGCTCGATCGCGTCTTCCAGGGCCAGCTTGGTGCCCGAGCCGATGGAGAAGTGCGCCGTGTGCGCGGCGTCGCCCATCAGCACGACGGGGCGGTTGCGGTGGGCCGCGTCATGGTGCACCCAGCGATTGCAGACCACGCGCGGGAAGCGGATCCATTGCGACGAGCCGCGCAGGTGGCCGGCGTTGGAGATCAGCGGGTGGCCGTCCAGGTAGCGTGCGAACAGCTTCTCGCACCAGGCGATGCACTCCTCCTTGTCCATCCGGTCGAGCCCGGCGCGCTCCCACACGGCCTGCGGCGCCTCGATGATGAAGGTGCTGTGCGTGTCGTCGAAGCGATAGGCGTGGGCCTGGAACCACCCGTGTTCGGTCTCCTCGAACGCGAAGGTGAAGGCGTCGAACAGCTTGGTGGTGCCCAGCCACACGAAGCGGCAGTCGCGAAGGTCGATGTCCGGCTGGTAGGTGTCGGCGTACCTGGCGCGAATGCGGCTGTTGAGGCCGTCGCTGGCGATCACCAGATCGGCATCGGCGTAGGCGGTGTCGTCCTGCACGTCGGTCTCGAACACCAGCTCGACGCCCACGGCTTCGCAGCGCTTTTGCAGGATGTTGAGCAGCCGCTTGCGGCCGATGCCGCAGAATCCGTGGCCGCCCGAGACCATCCGGTGGCCGCGGATATTCACCTCGACGTCGTCCCAGTGGTTGAACGCGTCGAGGATCTCGGCGGCGCTCTCCGGGTCGGCCTGCTGCAAGTTTCCCAGGGTCTGGTCGGAAAACACCACGCCCCAGCCAAAGGTGTCGTAGGGGCGGTTGCGCTCGACCACGACCACCTCGTGCGAGGGGTCCTGGCGCTTCATGAGCAGCGCGAAGTACAGGCCGGCTGGGCCGCCGCCGATGCAGACGATCTTCATTCAGGCTCTCCAGATTTCGTTCGGGCCGACCGTGGCGCCGGGGCACCCGGGACAAAAAAGCTTAGTGTTTAAATCATTCAGTTCTAAACGATTCTAGCGGGTCCGCCGCCGGCGCGCCAGTGGGCGACGCCCTTGCGGGGCCGGCGCGCGAGGTGCAGACGGCACCAGCGGTTCGTAGAATGGCCGGATGCGCCGGCGACGCCGGTGCGCCCCACGAGGAGACGCCTTCATGAATGCCCCCACCGCCATCTCGCACCTGGTGCCGCAATCCCATCAACGCGAGGTGCCCGCGGCACTCATCGACGGGCTCAAGGCCCGCTTCGGCGAGCGCTGCTCCACCGCCCTGGCCGTGCGCGAGCAGCACGGCCGCGACGAGTCCTCGTTCGACGCGCCGCCGCCGGCCGCCGTGGTTTTCGCCGAGAGCAGCGACGACGTGGCCGCGGCGGTGAAGCTCGCCGCCGACTTCGACGTGCCGGTCATCGCCTTCGGCGTCGGCTCGTCACTCGAAGGGCACCTGCTGGCCGTGCAGGGCGGCATCAGCATCGACGTCTCGCGCATGAACAAGGTGCTGTCGGTCAATGCCGAGGACCTCACGGTCACGGTGCAGCCGGGCGTCACGCGCAAGCAGCTCAACGAGGAGATCAAGAGCACCGGCCTGTTCTTCCCGATCGACCCGGGCGCGGACGCCTCCATCGGCGGCATGGCCGCCACCCGCGCCAGCGGCACCAACGCCGTGCGCTACGGCACGATGCGCGAGAACGTGCTGGCGCTGGAAGTGGTCACCGCCAGCGGCGAAGCCATCCGCACCGGCACCCGGGCCAGGAAGAGCTCCGCCGGCTACGACCTGACGCGGCTGTTCGTCGGCAGCGAAGGCACGCTCGGCGTGATCACCGAGATCACGCTGCGCATCTATCCGCTGCCCGAGGCGGTGTCGGCCGCCATCTGCTCGTTCCCGAGCATCGAGGCGGCCGTGCGCACGGTGATCCAGACCATCCAGCTGGGCGTGCCGATCGCGCGCGTCGAGCTGATCGACCATCACACCGTCCGCATGGTCAACGCCTATGCCAAGCTGGGCCTGCGCGAGGAGCCGATGCTGCTGATGGAGTTCCACGGTTCGCCGGCCGGCGTGAAGGAGCAGGCCGAGACGGTGCAGGAGATCGCCAGCGAGTTCGGCGGCAAGGCCTTCGAATGGGCCAGCACGCCCGAGGAACGCACCCGCCTGTGGACGGCGCGGCACAACGCGTACTTCGCGGCAGTGCAGTCGCGCCCGGGCTGCCGCGTGATCTCCACCGACACCTGCGTGCCGATCTCGCGCCTGGCCGACTGCCTGCTCGATTCGGTGGCCGAGGCGGACGCCAGCGGCATCCCCTATTTCCTGGTGGGCCACGTGGGCGATGGCAACTTCCACTTCGGCTACCTGCTCGACCCGAACGCGCCCGAAGAGCGCGTGAAGGCCGAGCAGCTCAATCACGCGCTGGTGTCGCGCGCGCTGGCGCTGGGCGGCACCTGCACCGGCGAGCATGGCGTGGGGCTGCACAAGATGGGCTTCCTGGTGGACGAAGCCGGTGCCGGCGCGATCGAGATGATGCAGACCATCAAGCGCGCGCTCGATCCGAAGAACATCATGAATCCGGGGAAGATCTTCTCCCTCCCCCAGCCTTCCCTGCTGAACAGGTCCGGCAATCCCCTCTAGGAGGCGCCAGCTTCGGCCCGGCGAAGCCGGTTCCGCGCTGGCCGCGAACGGGCTTCGCTTCGCTTGCCGCGGGAGCTTTGGGCCCGGGCTGCGGGCGGGCTACTTTTTCGGTTTCGGGGCGCTGGTCTGCTGGGGAGCGGCGCCGCCGTCGACACCCAGGCGGCCGCCGCCACCCAGGCCCTGGCCGCGCACGGTCTGCGCCTGGTACTGGCGCACCGAGCGGACCATCTGGTTGTAGGCGTCCATGAAGGCCGCGGCGATCACCTTGCCCTGGGCGGTGTTGGTATAGCCGCCCGCGCCGCCGGCGCCGCTGCCGCCGAATACGGCACCCATGGCGCCGAAGTCGGTCTTCGACGCGCTGCCCTCGGACGCCGCCACCTGCACGCCGGAGCGGTTGTCGATCAGGGTCAGCATGGCGCTGGCCTCCTTCGTCTGCACGTTGCCGCCGAGCGCGGCCAGCGCGCCGCTGTAGCGTCCGCCGACCAGCCCGGCCAGCGAGGCCGCGCCGCCGCCGGCATTGCTGTTGCTGAAGACGATCTCGGGCGACATGCCGTAGTCGGACGCGACCATCTGGCCCTTGCCGAAGTTGCTGCCCTGCCGCATCTCGCCGGACTGCGACAGCGCACGCTCGCGGGTCATGGCGTTCATGCCGGCGGCGCCGCGTTCCACGACGATGAAGCAGTTCGATTGCTGGATCAGCAGGCGCAGCAGGTTCGAGGTCGGCGGCAGGTGGTATTCGTTGCGCAGGATGGTGTACCAGCCGGCCTGCTGGTTCTCGACCAGCGACACCGTGCCCAGCGTCTCGGGGCAGCGCTCGAGCTGGCCGCTGGCGTTGTCGGACACGGCGCCGGCGGCGCTGCCGGTGGCCATGGTCTTGGCGCCGGCGCTGCCCATCTGCATGTCGGTGGTCTCGCAGCCGGCCACCAGAAGGCTGGCCGCGAGCGCAGCGGTCGTGGCGACCGGCAATCTGGCAAATCTCATCTCCGCACCTCACTTTGGTACTTTTTGAGTACATGAAGCTTAGGGCGGCGGTTGCAGGCCGGCCAGTGCGCGAATGGCCGGAGCGCCACCGGCAATAGCGCTATGCCGTTCGACGGATGCGGTCGATCAGGCCATTGAGCGCCTCGAGCGAGCCGAAGTGGATGGCCAGCTCGCCGCTTTGCTCCACCTGCCCGTTGCGCCGCGTGCGCTTCTTGATGCGCACTTCGACCTCAGCCGCGAACAGGTCGGCCAGCTCTTCCTCGACCTGCAGCAGGTCGCGCGACTTCTCGCCCTCCCCGCGCGCCGGCCGGGGCGATGCCTTCAGGCTGAACTCGGCCGACAGCTTCTTGACCAGGGCCTCGGACTCGCGCACCGAAAGCTTGCGGCCCACGATCTGGTTGGCCGCGGTGATCTGCGTGGCCTTGTCCAGCGCCAGCAGCGCGCGGGCATGGCCCATGTCGACGTCGCCTGCCATCAGCATGTCCTGCACCGGCGCAGCCAGATTGAGCAGGCGCAGCAGGTTGCTGGCGGCGCTGCGCGAGCGCCCCACCGCCTGCGCGGCGGCCTCGTGCGTCAGGCCGAACTCGTTGACCAGGCGCTGCAGGCCTTGCGCCTCTTCCAGCGGGTTGAGGTCCTCGCGCTGGATGTTCTCGATCAGCGACATCGCCGCGGCCGACTCGTCGGGCACGTCGCGCACCAGCACGGGCACCTCGGTCAGGCCGGCCAGGCGCGCCGCCCGGAAGCGCCGTTCGCCGGCAATGATCTCGTAGTCGGCGTTCTTGGCCCGCGCCGAATCCGCGTCGAGGCGGCGCACCAGGATCGGCTGCATGATCCCCTGCGCCTTGATGCTCTCTGCCAGCTCGTACAGGGCGCCCTCGTCCATGCGGGTGCGCGGCTGGTAGACGCCCGGCACCATGTTGTCGAGCGCCAGCGCGTGCGGCGTCTGTGCGGCTGCCGCGGCGCCCTCTGCCGACGTGCCGTCGTCGGCGCCGGCGCGCGCGGCCGGCCCCAGCAGCGCTTCGAGCCCGCGGCCCAGTCCCTTGGGTTTCTTCGTGACCATGTCTATTCCGTTCCTCAGTTCTTGTCGGTGGCGGACGCCGCGAGCAGTTCGTCGAGCAGCCGGCGGCCCTCGGGCCAGTCGCCCAGGCCGGACTCGGCGTTCATGTGGCCCAGCGGCCCGGCGTCCACGAAGCGCGCACCCCAGTCTCGGGCCATGGCACGCGAGCGGGCTGCGGCGCAGTAGGGGTCGTCCGTGGCCGCGACCATGCAGGCGGCGAACGGCAGGCGACGGCGCATGATGGGCGCCCAGCCGGGGATCATCTGGCGCAGGTCGTCACGCTCGGTGTCGCCGGGCGCGACGAGCAGCGCGCCGCGCACGCGGTCGACCAGGCGCGAATGGGCGGCCCAGGCGGCCACGAGGATGCAGCCCAGGCTGTGCGCCACCAGGGCCACCGGGCGGTCGGCAGCAAGCACCGCCTCTTCCAGCTGGATCTGCCAGTCGCCGCGCAGCGGACGCATCCAGTCGTGCTGCTGCACCCGCTGGTCGCCGTACAGCGCTTCCCAGCGGCTCTGCCAATGATCGGGCCCGCTGTTCTGCCAGCCTGGCAGCAACAGCACCTGGGTGTCGCGCATGTGCTATTTAATTTGTAGCAAACTTTGTCGATGCAGCAAGGCGTACCGGCTACTCGCGCGGCGCACCGGGCTGTGCCGGCGCGACTTCCGGCCCCGCCGCGTCCGCCATCGCTGCATCCGCGGGCGCGGCTGGCGGCACGGCCGCCCTTGCAGGCTCCGCGGCCTGTGCCGGTGGCATCTTCCGGATCATTTCCTGCGCGAAGGCGACGAAGGCCTGGCTGCCGCGCGCCGAGGGATCGAAGACCAGCCCGGGCAAGCCGTAGCTGGGCGCCTCTGCCAGGCGGACATTTCGCGGAATGACCGTGTCGAAGACCTTCTCGCCGAAGTGCGCCTTGAGCTGGTCGCTGACTTGTTGCTGCAGCGTGATGCGGGGATCGAACATGACCCGCAGCAGCCCGATGATCTGCAGGTTCTTGTTCAGATTGGCATGCACCTGCTTGATGGTGTTGACCAGGTCGGTGAGGCCTTCGAGCGCGAAGTACTCGCACTGCATCGGCACGATCACGCCGTGCGCTGCGCACAAGCCGTTGAGCGTCAGCAGGCTCAGGCTGGGCGGGCAGTCGATCAGGATGAAGTCGTACTCGGCGCCGACGGTGGCCAGGGCGGTGCGAAGGCGCTTCTCGCGCCGGTCGAGTTCGACCATCTCCACCTCGGCGCCGGCCAGCTCGCGATTGGCGCCCAGGACGTCGTAGGCGCACCCGGCCTCGACCAGGCGCTCCGGTCGCACCCTCGCCTCGGCGACCGAGGCGGATTCCAGGAGGACGTCGTACACGCTCAGTTCGAGCTGGCGCTTGTCCACGCCCGAGCCCATGGTGGCATTGCCCTGGGGATCGAGGTCGATCATCAGGACGCGCTGGCCCTGGGTCGCCAACCCGGCTGCCAGATTGACGGTGGTGGTGGTCTTGCCGACGCCGCCCTTTTGATTCGCGATGCAGAAGATGCGAGCCATGGCCGTCCGTCAGCTCGAGGCCGCCAGCTTGATGCCGAAGCCGAGCAGGAACACGCCCGCCAGCTTTTCCAGCGCGCCGGAAATACGGGGATTGGCGCGGATGCGTTCGGCCAGGAAGTGCGCCAGCAGTACCACCGTCAACGCATACAGGAAGGTCAGCACGGCAATGGTCAGCGCCATGACCGCGAAGGTCTGCAGGCCCTGGTGCTGCGCCGGGTCGATGAACAGGGGGAAGAAGGCCATGTAGAAGACGATGGCCTTGGGATTGAGCAGCGTGATGATGAAGGCCTGGCGGGTGTATTGGCGAGGCCGGATGTTGATCACCGGCGCCGCGCCCGGCCTGGCGCGGATCATCTTCAGCCCAAGCCATGCAAGGTACGCTGCCCCGAGCCACTGGACCGCATGAAAGGCAGCCGGGTAGGCTGCCAGCAGTGCGGCCACTCCGGCGACTGCCGCCCACATGAGGCATTGGTCGCCGACGATCAGGCCCGCGGTGGCCGCCATGCCGGCGCGAATGCCGCCCTTCCCGGTCGAGGTGATCAGCGCAAGATTCCCCGGCCCCGGAATGGCAAGGAAGAGAACAATGGCGGCGACGAACGCGCCGTAGTCAGCGATGCCGAACATGGGAAGGGACCAATTGTGTGAGAGCGTCGAGTCTACGCGAGCACGCCGCCGTGGCCGGTCAATTCGGCGCTTTTCTTGCCCACACGATGCAGCGTTCGGCGTCCAAACCCGGCACCGACAGTTGTTCCACGTGAAACACATCGACTCCGGAAGGGAGCGCCTCGATTTCGTCGGTCGGCACTTTCCCCTTCATGGCCAGCCAACAGCCGTCCGGCGCCAGGAGATGCGCGGAGCCATCGACAAAATCAGCCAGCGAGGCGAAAGCCCGGGAGCAGATCACGTCGAAGCGGCCGCCCATCGTTTCCACGCGAGCGTGCCGTCCGTTGAGGTGCGGCAGGTTCAGTTCTGCCGACACCTGGCGGATGAACGCAGCTTTCTTTGCGACCGCGTCCACGCAGGTGACCGACAAGTCGGGACGGACGATGGCGATGACCGCGCCCGGGAGGCCTGCGCCCGACCCCACGTCCAGGACGCGGGTGGCAGCGGGGCACTGCCGCTCAAGCGACGGAATCACCGACAAGCTGTCCAGCAGATGGTGCGTCAGCACCTGTTCAGGAGACCGCAGCGCCGTCAGGTTGTAGACCTTGTTCCACTTGAGAATCAGGTCCGCGTAGGCCTGCAGACCGCGGCATTGGTCATCGTCCAGCGTCAGGCCCAGGGCCTCCGCCCCCTGCCTCAGCAGGGCGTCGCGCGCCCCGCTCATCGGGCGCCGACTTCGGTCGTGCCTGCGTCCGCGTCCTGCGCCAGCGATTCTCCGGTGAAGGCGCGATACCCGCCCTTGCGCAGATGAATCATCAGCAGCGATACCGCAGCCGGCGTCACCCCGGAAATGCGCGAGGCCTGGCCTAGCGTTTCCGGGCGATGCTTGGCCAACTTCTGCCGGACCTCGAAGCTGAGTGCCGAAACCTGCGAATAGTCCAAGTCCTCGGGCAACTTCAGCTTCTCGAAATGGGCCGCGCGCCCGACTTCGTCCTGCTGGCGGTTGATGTAGCCAGCGTACTTGGCCGCAATCTCGAGTTGTTCGACTTCCACGCCGCCCAGACCTTCCCCGTCCTGCACGGCGAAGCGCCCGCCGTCCAACGACATCAGGTCCGAGTAGCTCACGCCAGGGCGGCGGAGCAGGTCCGCCAGGTTGTACTCGCGCTCGATGGCCTTGCCCAGTACCCGCTCCGATTCGGCCGCGGGCAAGTTGCGCGGATTCACCCAGATCGACTTCAGCCGCTCTGTTTCACGTGAAACACTGTCGCGCTTGCGGGAGAAGGCATCCCAGCGGGCGTCGTCCACCAGGCCCAGCTTGCGGCCGATTTCGGTCAGCCGCATGTCGGCGTTGTCTTCTCGCAGTTGCAGCCGGAATTCGGCCCGGCTCGTGAACATCCGGTACGGCTCTGTCACGCCCTTGGTGATCAGGTCGTCGACCAGGACACCGAGGTAGGCCTCATCCCGCTGCGGAACCCAGGGCCCTTCCCCGCGCACCTGCAATGCTGCATTGATCCCGGCAAACAACCCCTGGGCCGCCGCCTCTTCATACCCGGTGGTCCCGTTGATCTGCCCCGCGAAGAAAAGGCCCCGGATGGCCCGGGTCTCGAAGTGACTGGTCAGGCCGCGCGGGTCGAAGTAGTCGTACTCGATGGCGTAGCCCGGCCGCAGAATGTGGGCCTGCTCCAGCCCGGGAATCGAGCGCACCAGCGCGTACTGGATGTCGAACGGCAGGCTGGTGGAAATCCCGTTCGGGTAGTACTCGTTCGTGGTCAGCCCCTCCGGCTCCAGGAAGATCTGGTGGCTGTCCTTGTCCGCGAACCGGTTGATCTTGTCCTCCACGCTCGGGCAATAGCGCGGGCCCACGCCCTCGATCTTGCCGGTGAACATGGGGCTGCGGTCGAAGCCGGAGCGAATGATCTCGTGCGTGCGCTCGTTGGTGTGCGTGATCCAGCAAGGCCGCTGCTCCGGGTGCATCGCAGCGCGTCCCATGAAGCTGAACACCGGCATGCTTGCCGTGGCGCCGCCCGGCATGCCGTCGCCCGGCTGCTCGGTGCACCGCGAAAAGTCGATGCTGCGGCCATCCAGCCGCGGCGGCGTCCCGGTCTTGAGCCGCCCCTGCGGCAACCGGAGTTCCTTCAGGCGCGCCGACAGGCTCACCGCGGGCGGGTCTCCCGCACGTCCGGCCTGGTAGTTGTCGAGCCCGACGTGGATGCGACCGTCCAGGAAGGTGCCGGCCGTCAGCACGACCGCGCGCGCGCGAAACGCGATGCCGACCTGCGTCACCGCGCCGACGACGCGGTCGCCCTCGACCATGAGATCGTCCACCGCCTGCTGGAACAGGCTCAGGTTGGGCTGGTTCTCCAGCATGCGGCGAATCGCTGCCTTGTACAGCACGCGATCGGCCTGGGCCCGGGTGGCGCGCACGGCCGGGCCCTTGCTCGAATTCAGGATACGGAACTGGATGCCCGACTCATCGGTCGCAAGTGCCATCGCACCGCCCAGGGCATCGACCTCCTTGACCAGATGGCCCTTGCCGATGCCCCCGATCGACGGGTTGCAGCTCATCTGCCCCAGCGTCTCGATGTTGTGAGTCAGCAAGAGGGTGCGCGCACCCATGCGCGCCGAAGCCAGGGCGGCCTCGGTACCGGCATGTCCACCGCCTACGACGATGACATCGAATTCTTCGGGATAAAGCATTGGAAAAAGGCGCGATTGACGACGCTGCGCTGCGGTTCGGGGGAACCGGCGATTTTAACGCCGCCCCGCCCTCCCGCGCTTGCAGGTGAGGCGATCACCCTTTTCTCCAGGCCCACGCCGAGGCGCATGCCCACTGACCGGGGTGCTATGCTTTTTGTAGCAGTCCGGTCCGCGCCCCAGCCCCTGCGCGGGGCCCCGGGCGTCGCTCAACCGTGCGGCTGAGGGGAAACCCGCCGCACGCCGGCCTGGCGCATGGCCTGGGCGGCGCGGCGGTCGATCACCTGCCAGTTCGCGCGCGTTACGCGCAGCACCCGCTGCACGAGTTGCGCCGGGGATGCCACAGCGCGCAGGCCCCGCCCGGAAATGTCGTTCATGGTCAACAGCGGCGGCATGGTCAGTCGATCATCTTCTTGGCCGCGCCTACGCCCAGCATCGCGAGCACCACGAAAATCAGGGCCAGCACCAGGAACAGGCCGAACAACAGCTTGGCCACGCCGGCCGACGCGGCGGCCACGCCCGTGAAACCAAGTGCACCTGCGATCAAGGCAATGATCGCGAACACGATCGCGTACTTGAGCATCCGTCTCTCCTTGTTTGTGCGGCGAAAGGCCGCAACTGATGAGGCGCTAGCGTAGGCACCGGCATGGCTTCCCCGCATCGGTCCCCGGCCCAATGCCCCGTAGGACAACGCCATCAAGCCAACTCGCCTAGCATTGCGCTGGACAACAAACAACCCACAACACTGGATCGATTCCATGAAGCTCTACTACTCCCCCGGCGCCTGCTCCCTGTCCCCGCACATCGCGCTGCTCGAATCGGGCCTGGCGTTCGAGCCGGTGCTCGCCAGCACCAAGAGCCACAAGCTGCAGGACGGCACGGATTACTACGGCATCAACCCGCTGGGCTACGTGCCGCTGCTCGAGTTCGACGACGGCACGCGTCTGCGCGAAGGCCCCGCCATCGTGCAATACATCGCCGACCAGGCGCCTGACAAGAAGCTGGCACCGGCCAACGGCACGCTCGAGCGCTACCGCCTGCAGGAGTGGCTGACCTTCATCGGCACCGAGGTGCACAAGGGCTTCTCTCCCCTGTTCAACCCGGCCACGCCGGAGGAATACAAGACCATCGCCCGCGACCGCCTGGTCTCGCGCCTCAAGTGGGTCGACAGCCGCCTCGAAGGCATGCAGTTCCTCATGGGCGACCAGTTCACCGTTGCCGACGGCTACCTGTTCACCGTCACCAACTGGGCCAAGCCGATGAACATCGACCTGTCGCCCTACCCGAACCTCCTGGCCTGGCGCGAGCGCGTCGCCGCCCGCCCGGCCGTGCAGGCCGCCATGAAGGCCGAGGGCCTGCTCAAGTAGGCATCTGCGCCATGCCGCGGACCCGCGCCGCGGCATCCCCCGGACCAGCGCCTGCCGCAGGCCCTGGTCCTTCTTCATTGCCGACCGACATTCCATGCCCACTCTCTTCGACCCCGTCCGCGCCGGTGATCTCCAGCTGGCCAACCGCATCGTCATGGCGCCGTTGACGCGCAACCGCTCGCCGCGCGCCGTTCCGCAGGACATCTCCGCCACCTACTACGCGCAGCGCGCCAGCGCCGGCCTGCTCATCACCGAGGCCACGGCCATCAGCCACCAGGGCCAGGGCTATGCCGACGTGCCCGGCCTGTATGCGCAAGACCAGCTGCAAGGCTGGAAGCGCGTGACCGACGCCGTCCATGCCAACGGCGGCAAGATCGTCACCCAGCTGTGGCACGTGGGCCGCGTGTCGCACAACGAACTGCAGCCCGACGGCGGCGCGCCGGTGGCGCCGTCGGCCATCGTCGCCAAGACCAAGACCGTGCTGATCCATGACGGCGTCCCGACCTTCGTCGAGACCTCCATGCCGCGCGCCCTCGCCCTCGACGAACTGCCGGGCATCGTGGACGACTACCGCCGTGCCGCGCAAGCCGCGGTGCACCAGGCCGGCTTCGACGGCGTGGAGATCCACGGCGCCAACGGCTACCTGCTCGACCAGTTCCTCAAGACCGGCAGCAACCAGCGCAGCGACGCCTACGGCGGCAGCATCGAGAACCGCGCCCGCCTGCTGCTGGAGGTGACCCGCGCCGTGGCCGAGGCAGCCGGTGCCGGCCGCACCGGCATCCGCCTGTCGCCGGTGACGCCGGCCAACGACGCCAGCGACGCCGATCCGCAGCCGCTGTTCGAGTACGTGCTGCGCCAGCTTGCGACGCTCGGCCTGGCCTATGTCCACATCATCGAAGGCGCCACCGGCGGCCCGCGCGAGATCCCCGAGCGCCCCTTCGACTATGCCGCGCTCAAGGCCGCGTATCGCGACGCCGGCGGCCAGGGCGCCTGGATGGTCAACAACGGCTACGACAAGGTGCTTGCCGAGAAGGCACTGGCCGAAGGCGCCGACCTGGTGGCGTTCGGCAAGCCCTTCATCTCGAACCCGGACCTGGTGCGCCGCCTGCGCGAAGACGCGCCGCTCAACGCGTGGGACAAGAACACCTTCTACGGCGGCGGCGCCAAGGGCTTCATCGACTATCCGGCGCTGGCCTGAGGCCGCGCGGCGCGGCGCCGGCCGCCGCGCCCTCCCCGCCGGCGCGCGGGCGCCAGCGCCGCAGCAGCAGCGCGTTGGTCATGACGCTCACGCTCGAGAGCGCCATCGCCGCGCCGGCCACCACCGGGCTGAGCAGCCCGAACGCGGCGAGCGGAATGCCGGCCACGTTGTAGGCGAAGGCCCAGAACAGGTTCTGCCGGATCTTCGCCACCGTGCGCGCCGACACCTCGAGCGCGTCGGCCACCAGCGCCAGGTCCCCGCGCATCAGCGTGATGCCGGCCGCCTCCATGGCGACGTCGGTGCCGTTGGCCATGGCCATGCCGACGTCGGCCGCCGCCAGCGCCGGCGCGTCATTGGCCCCGTCGCCCACCATCGCCACCACGCGGCCCTCGGCGCGCAGCGCCTGCACGACGCTCGCCTTGTCGCCCGGCAGGACCTCGGCGCGCACCTCCCCGGCCGCGATGCCCACGCGCGCCGCCATCGACTCGGCCGCGCGCCGGTTGTCGCCCGAGATCATCACCACCCGCAGGCCGCGCTCGCGAAGCCTTGCCACCGCGGCCGCCGCGCCCGGCTTGGGCTCGTCGGCGAACGCCAGAAGGGCCATCAGGCGCGGCGCGGGCGCATCGCCGGTGCCGGCCGGCGCCCGGTCGATCCGGCCCGCGCTTGCAGTGTCGAAGCGCAGCAGGGCCGACACCGTCGCGCCCTGCGCCTGCAGCGGCGCCAGCATGCCGGCGTCGGGTGCCGCGCCCAGTTCCTCGCACCAGCGCAGGCTGGCCAGCGCCCAGCGCGCACCGTCCTGCCCCGCCTCGTCCATCACCCGGCCGGCCATGCCGCGCCCTTCCACCGCGCGAAGGTCCGCCGCACTGCGCGGCAGCACGCCCTGCGCGGCGGCAGCGTCCAGCACGGCCCGCGCCAGCGGATGGCTGCTGCCCGCCTGCAAGCCGGCCGCAACCGCCAGCAGCGTCGGCGCGTCACCCGCGTCCGGCGACACCGGCAGCAGCGCCGTCAGGCGCGGCCGGCCCAGCGTCAGCGTGCCGGTCTTGTCGAACGCCACCGTGTCCACGCGGTGCGCCGTCTCCAGCGCCTGCGCGTCCTTGATCAGGATGCCGGCGCGCGCCGCCACGCCGGTACCCGCCATCACCGACACCGGCGTGGCCAGCCCCAGTGCGCACGGGCAGGCGATGACCAGCACCGCCACCGCATGCACCCACGCCGTCTCGGCATTCGCGCCGGCGAACCACCAGCCCGCCAGCGTGAGCATGGCCACGCCCAGCACCACCGGCACGAAAACAGCGGCCACCTTGTCGACCAGGCGCTGGATCGGTGCCTTGGCCGCCTGCGCGTCTTCCACCAGCCGGATGATGCGTGCCAGCACGCTCTCGGCGCCGACGGCCTGCACCTGCACCAGCAGCCTTCCCTCGCCATTGATCGAGCCGCCGGTCACCATGTCGCCCTCACCCTTGGGCACCGGCAAGGGCTCGCCGGTCAGCATCGCCTCGTCCACCGACGACCGCCCTTCCAGCACGCGCGCATCCGCCGGCATCCGCTCGCCCGGCAGCACCACCAGCCGGTCGCCGGCCAGCAGCTCGCCCACGGGAACGTCGGCCTGCTTGCCGGTGCGCGCGTCCACCAGGTGCGCCAGTTCGGGCCGCAGCGCCTGCAGCGCCCGGATGGCCGAAGTCGCCTGCCGCCTGGCGCGCGCCTCCAGCCACTTGCCCAGCAGCACCAGCGAGATCACCACCGCCGAGGCTTCGAAGTAAAGGTGCGGCGCATGGCCGGATGGCGCGCGCGCCCACAGCCACAGCGACAGGCCGAAGGCGGCGCTGGTGCCGAGCGCGACCAGCAGGTCCATGTTGCCGGTGCCGGCACGCAGCGCATGCCAGCCGGCGCGGTAGAAGCGCGCGCCCAGCCAGAACTGCACGGGCGCGGCCAGCAGCAGCTGCGCCCATGGCGGCAGCATCGCGTGCACGCCGAGCGGACCGAGCAGCATCGGCGCCAGCAGCGGTGCGCTCAGCAGCAGGCCCGCGGCGACCGGCCCGAAGCCGGCCCATGGCGACTGCCCGGCATCGTCCTCGGCGGCGGCCGCGGCATCGCGCGGCTCGTAGCCGGCCTCGCGCACGGCACGGCGCAGGCGGGCCTGGAGGTCGTCGGCCGGCTGCGCCGTCACGCGCGCCGACTCGGTGGCCAGGTTGACCGAGGCCTCCTGCACGCCCGGTACCTTGCGCAAGGCACGTTCGACCCGCGTGACGCACGAGGCGCAGGTCATGCCGCCCACGCCCAGGTCCATTTGCACGGAAGCAGTACTGGTGTTCATGTCCGTCAGCGTAGTCCTTCACATGATGTGAAGGTCAAGCCCCGGCGCGACATAGTCCATGCATGCCTCAGGGGCTTGACTCTCACACCGTGTGAAGGTTGACACTGCACCCATGAGCACAACGAACCATCACGAATTCCGCGTCACCGGCATGAGCTGCAACCACTGCGCCAACGCCATCCGCCAGGCCGTGACCGACCTCGACCCGCAGGCGCGGGTGCACGTCGACCTGGCCGGCGCACAGGTGGCGGTCGACAGCGCGCAGCCGCGCGATCCGGTGGCCGCCGCCATCGCCGACGCCGGCTACATCGTCCAATGACAGCCCCCGCGCCGGGCGCAGACGCCAATCTGCTGATCGGCGAAGCCGCGCGGCTGTCCGGCATCTCCGCGCGCATGCTGCGCCACTACGAGCAGCTCGGCCTGCTCGGCGACGTGCGTCGCAGCGACGCCGGCTACCGGCGCTACAGCCTGGCCGAGGTGCACACCCTGCGCTTCATCAAGCGCGCGCGCGACCTCGGCTTCTCGATGGAGCAGGTGGCCGAACTGGTCGGCCTGTGGCGCAATCGCCGCCGCACCAGCGCCAGCGTCAAGCGGGTCGCGCAGGCGCACCTGGACGAACTCGAGCAGCGCATCGCCGAGATGCAGGCGATGCAGCGCACACTGGCGCACCTCGTGCACTGCTGCCACGGCGACCAGCGCCCCGACTGCCCGATTCTCGACGACCTGTCGCGCCTGCCCGCCGGCAGCAGCGCGGCGCCGTGAATCCGGCCCGCCGCGGCGGCGCGCCGCTACCATCCGGCCCATGTCCTTCCAGCAACGCGTCCTGATCGCCGAAGACGAGTCCGGCATCGCGGACACCCTGCAGTACGTCCTCAAGAGCGACGGCTTCGTGCCGGTCTGGTGCGCCACCGCGCAGCAGGCCCTGGAGAGCTTCGCCGCCGCGCCGCCGGCCATCGCCATCCTGGACGTCGGCCTGCCCGACATGAACGGCTTCGAGCTGTTCAAGCGCCTGCAGGCGATGAACCGCGCCGCCGGCGGGCCCGAGGTGCCGATGCTGTTCCTGACCGCGCGCAACGACGAGATCGACCGCGTCGTCGGCTTGGAGCTGGGGGCGGACGACTACATCGCCAAGCCCTTCTCGCCGCGCGAGTTGCTGGCCCGGGTGCGCACCATCCTGCGCCGCAGCGCGCTCGCGTCGCCGGCCGGCGCCGCGCAGCCTGCTCCGGCAAGCCCGCCGCCTGCCGCCGCGCCCGCCGTGCACGGCCACGGACAAGAGCCCCGCCCCGCGCCGCTGGCGGTCGACGACGAGCGCCGGCAGATCCGCTACTACGGCCAGGTGCTGGACCTGTCGCGCTACGAGTACGGCCTGCTGCGCCAGCTGGTGCAGCGCCCCGGCCGGGTGTTCACGCGCGACGAGTTGCTGGCCCTGGTGTGGGACCAGGCCAGCGAAAGTTTCGACCGCACCGTCGATGCGCACGTCAAGACGCTGCGCGCCAAGCTGCGCGAGATCGCCCCCGGCGTCGAGGCCATCCGCACGCTGCGCGGCATGGGCTATGCGCTGGCCGAGGATCTGCCGGCCACCGCGCAATGAGGCCGCGCACGGCCGCCTCCGGCGCCACGTCGCGCCGCACCCGCATCTTCATCGGCATCGTGCTGGTGTACTGCGCCGGCATCGCCCTGCTGCTGTACCGCGTGGTCGGCGACATCGATCCGCGCTACCGCGAGTCGGCCGAGGAGTCGCTGGTCGAGGTCTCGCAGCTCATGGCCAGCCTGGTCGAGCAGGACGTGATCGCCGGGGCCATCAACACCGGCCGGCTCGAGCCGCTGTTCCGCTCGGCCTATGCGCGCGAATTCTCGGCGCAGATCTACGGCCTGCACAAGACGCGTGTCGAGCTGCGCATGTACGTCACCGACCGCAACGGCCACGTCGTCTTCGACTCCACCGGCCGCGACACCGGCGCGGACTACTCGCGCTGGACCGACGTGCGCCGCGCGCTGAACGGCGAGTACGGCGCGCGCACCACGCGCGACATCGCGTCCGACCCGCGCACCTCGGTCATGTACGCGGCGGCCCCGGTGCGCTGGGGCGACGAGATCGTCGGCGTGGTCAGCGTCGGCAAGCCGGTGCAGAGCTTCGGCCAGTTCGTGCAGGACGCGCGCAGCCGCACGCTGTGGGTGGGCGCCGGCTCGGCACTCGCCCTGCTGCTGCTGGCGCTGATCATGTCGGTCTGGCTGGTGCGCCCGTTCGGGCTCATCTCCGACTACTGGCGCTGGCTGCGCCGCCAGCGCGACCTGACCTTCGGACGCATGGCACGGCGCGCCGCCGACACCCTGCGCGGCGGCCTGCGCGAGATGCGCGACGCCCTCACCGGGCGCAGCTACGTCGCCGAGTACGTGCAAACCTTCACCCACGAGATCAAGAGCCCGCTGTCGGCGATCCGCGGCGCCGCCGAGCTGCTGCAGGAAGCCGGCATGAGCGAGGCCGAGCGCACGCACTTCCTGGCCAACATTGCCAACGAGACGCAGCGCATCCAGGACATCGTCGACCGCATGATGCAGCTGACCGCACTGGAGACGCAGCGCGCGCTCGACCGCAGCGAGAACGTCGCGCTGGCCGAGTTGCTGCACGAGGTGGCGGCCGCCGCCCAGGGCGCCGCGGCCAAGCGGCAGATCCGCCTGCACGTGAATATCGACAGCCAGGCGTGGGTCGAAGGCGATCCGTTCCTGCTGCGCCAGGCGGTTTCCAACCTGCTCGACAACGCGATCGACTTCTCGCCCGCCGGGGCCGAGGTGGCGCTGGCCCTGCACGCCGGGCCGCGCGAGGCGCGCCTGACGGTGCGCGACCACGGCCCCGGCATACCCGACTACGCGCGCGACCAGATCTTCGAGAAGTTCTACTCGCTCGCGCGCCCGCACAGCCACAAGCGCAGCACCGGGCTGGGCCTGGCCTTCGTCAAGGAAATCGCCACGCTGCACCGCGGCCGCATCGAGTTGGCGAACGCACCGCGCGGCGGCACCATCGCCACGCTCACGTTGCCGCTGCGATCGCCGGGCTGAAAACGCGCCGCCGCGTCAGCGGAAGAAGTCGAGGATCCGGTTGCGCTTCTGCGAATCCGCCGGCGGCGGCGCGATCACCGCGGCCTCGGCCGGCACGCTGCCGCCGAAGCCGGGCACCGTCCCCGGCGCCACCATCTGCCCGCTGGTGGCCGCCGGCGCGCTATCCATGCCCAGGCTCGCGACCGCGCGGCCCGGCGTGAAGTCGTCGTAATACCACTCGCCGTCGATCATGGCCACGCCTTCGGGCGGCTTCGACTTCGCCACCGGCACGCCCTTGAGCACCGCCTGCATGTAGGCCGTCCACACCGGCAGGCTCAGGCTGCCGCCGGTTTCGCCGCGCACGCCCAGCTGGCGCGGGTTGTCGTAGCCGATCCAGGCGATGCCAACCATGTCCGGCTGGAAGCCGGCGAACCAGGTGTCGTACGAATCGTTGGTGGTGCCGGTCTTGCCGTAGATGTCGTCGCGGCGCAGCGCCCGGTAGGCGCGCGCGCCGGTGCCGTTCCTGATGACGCTCTGCAGCAGCGACCGCATGATGAACGCGTTGCGCTCGGGGATGGCGCGCTTCGATTCATCCAGCGTCGGCGCCGCCGCCTCGAACAGCACCTGCGAATTGCGCTCGACCACCTTGGTCACCACGCTCGGATCGACCCGATAGCCGCCATTGGCGAACACGCCGTAGGCCACGGCCATCTGCATCGGCGTGACCGAGCCGGCGCCCAGTCCCATCGGCAGGTAAGGCGGCTGCCTGTCGGCGTCGAAGCCGAAGTGCGTCACCCAGTCCTGCGCGTAGTTCGTGCCGATCGCCTGCAGCACGCGGATGGTCACCAGGTTCTTGGACTTCTGCAGCGCCTCGCGCAGGCTCATCGGCCCCTCGAACTTCCCGTCGAAGTTCTTCGGCTCCCACGGCTGGCCGCCGGTTGTGGCGCGGTCGAAGAAGAGCGGGCCGTCTTCCACCATCGTCGACGGGGCGAAGCCCTTTTCGAGCGCGGCCGAGTAGATGAAAGGCTTGAAGCTCGAGCCCGGCTGGCGCCAGGCCTGGGTGGCATGGTTGAACTGGTTGCGCGAGAAGTCGAAGCCGCCGACCATGGCCTTGATCGCGCCGTTGTTCGGATCCAGGCCGACGAAAGCGCCCTCGACCTCGGGCAGCTGCACCACTTCCCAGTCGCCCTTGGGGTTCTGCATGATGCGCAGGATGGCGCCACGCTCGATGCGCTGGCGCGCGTCCGCGCGTGACGACAGGCCGCCGCGCACCAGGCGCAGGCCGTTGCCCTCGATGCGCACGGTGGTGCCGTCGCGCCGCGCCACCTCCAGCGCGCGCGGCTCGGCCTTGAGCACCACCGCCGCTTCCACCTGCTCGTCGCCGGGGTGCGCCGCCAGCGCGTCGTCGAGCGCGTCGTCCAGCGCGTCAGGCTCGGTCGGCAGCGATACCGTCTGTTCCGGCCCGCGCCAGGGCTGGCGCCCTTCGTAGTCGAGCAGCCCGTTGCGCATCGCCGAATAGGCCGCCGCCTGGTCCTTCGAATCGATCGAGGTGGTCACCGTCAGGCCGCGCGTGTAGGCGCTGTCGCCGTACTGCGCCACCATCTGCTGGCGCACCATCTCGGCCACGTATTCGGCGTGCAGGCGCGGCATGCCGGCGTCGGTGCGCAGCTTGAGCTTTTCCTGCCGGGCCTGTTCGGCCTGCTCGGCGGTGAGGAAGCCGAGCGACGCCATGCGGTCGATCACCCACAGCTGCCGGCTGCGCGCGCGCCGCGGATTGGCCACCGGGTTGTTGGCCGTGGGCGCCTTCGGCAGGCCGGCCAGCATCGCCGCCTCGGCCGGCGTCACCTCCGCCAGCGGCTTGCCGAAGTACGCCTCGCAGGCCGCGGCGAAGCCGTACGCGCGCTGGCCGAGGTAGATCTGGTTCAGGTAGATGGTGAAGATCTGGTCCTTGGACAACTCGTCTTCCAGGCGCAGCGCGATCAGTGCCTCGCGCAGCTTGCGGCTGAAGGTGCGCTCGGGCGTGAGGTACATGTTGCGCGCCACCTGCTGCGTGATGGTGGACGCCCCCTGGCGCAGGCCGTGGCGCAGGTTCGACAGGATGGCGCGCGTCAGGCCGATGCCGTCGATGCCGCCATGCTCGTAGAAGCGGGCGTCCTCGGCGGCGAGCACGGCATTGCGCATCACTTGCGGAATCTGCTCGAGCGGCATCAGCTGGCGCCGTTCCTCGCCGAACTCGCCGATCACCTCGCCGTCCGCCGTCAACACGCGCAGCGGCAGCTTGGGCTGGTAGTCCGCCAGCTGCCGAACGTCCGGCAGGCTCGGATAGACCAGCGCCACTGCCACGCCCACGGCCAGCACCCCGGCCAGCAGCAGGCCGCCGACGATCAGCGCGGCCCAGCCCCAAACACCGTGCGGCGCGCGCAGGCGGTCGGCCCAGGTCTTCCTGCCTGCGCGGGCGCGCCGGTTCGATGAGTCGGATTTCGGTTTGTCTTGTCGGGGCACGAATGCATTCCTCGCCTAGCTTGGATGAGGCCCGATCATCCGGGCCGCGCTGAAGACAGTATGAAGCCCCGGGCGCCGCCACTTCACACAGACTTCACACAGGCCGACATCGCCTCCGGATCTCTTCCTACGGCCTTCGCACACGCACGCAACAGTGCCGCCATGCCGCCACGCGCATCCCGTGCGTCGGCACAACAAGAAGAGGTCCCGTCATGCCCGATGCGCGCCGCGCCCGCCGACTCTGGATGGTCACCGTGTTGCTGGCCCTGCTGTGTTTCATCCTGTTGCTGGCACGCCCGGTGCACGCCCAGGAGGCGCCGCGCCAGAAGACCGAGAGCCCCTATTTCCTGGTGCGCGGCGGCGACCCGGCGCTGGACCGCCTGCCGCTCAAGGCCACCGACGTGGACGTGCGCATCGCCGGCGTGATCGCGCAGGTGCGCGTGGTGCAGACCTACCGCAACGAGGGCACCCGCACGCTCGAGGCCAGCTACGTCTTCCCCGGCTCGACCCGGGCCGCGGTGGACGGGCTCACGGTCCGGCTCGGCGACCGGGTGGTCGAGGCCGCCATCCGCGAGAAGCAGCAGGCGCGCCGCGACTACGACGAGGCGCAGCGCCAGGGCCGCACGGCCGCGCTGCTGGAGCAGCACCTGCCCAACGTATTCCAGATGAAGGTGGCCAACATCCAGCCCGGCGACGAGGTGCGCGCGGAGCTGCGCTACAGCGAGCTGCTGGTGCCGCAGGCCGGCGACTACCAGTTCGTGTTCCCGACCGTGGTCGGGCCGCGCTACAACAGCCCGGCGTCGGCGCAGGCCGCCGCGCCCTGGGTAGCCCAGCCGATCCTGCGCGCCGACGCGGCGCCGCCGGCGGACTTCCGCCTGCAACTGGCGCTCGACGCGCCGCTGCCGATCCGCGAACTGCGCAGCCGCACCCATGCGGTGGCGGTGCAGCACGAAGACGGGACGCGCCATGCCCGGCTGGTGCTCGGGCCGGACGCCCATGCGGCCAACCGCGACTTCGTGCTCGACTACGCCCTGGCGGGCAACGCCGTGCAGTCCGGCGTCATGCTCTACCCGGGCCAGGGCCCGGACGCCGAGAACTTCTTCCTGGCCATGGTGCAGCCGCCGGGCGCGGTGGCGGCCCGGGCCGTGCTGCCGCGCGACTACGTCTTCGTGGTGGACATCTCCGGCTCCATGCACGGCTTTCCGCTCGACACGGCCAAGGCCATGCTGGAGCGGCTGATCGGCGGCCTGCGGCCCAGCGACACCTTCAACGTGATGCTGTTCGCCGGCAGCCGCCGCATGCTGTCGCCGCACTCGGTGCCGGCCACGCGCGCCAACATCGAGCAGGCGCTGGACGTCCTGTCGGGCGCCAGCGGCGGCGGCAGCACCGAGTTGATCCCGGCGCTGCGCGAGGTCTACCGCCAGCCCAAGCCGGACAACGTCTCGCGCACCGTGGTGGTGGTCACCGACGGGTACGTGACGGTCGAGCGCGAGGCGTTCGACCTGGTGCGGCAGAACCTGTCCCAGGCCAACCTCTTCGCCTTCGGCATCGGCAGCGCGGTCAATCGCCACCTGATCGAGGGCCTGGCCCGCGCCGGCATGGGCGAGCCCTTCGTCATCACCGACCCGGTGCAGGCGCCGCGCGAGGCGGCGCGCTTTCGCCGCATGGTCGAGTCGCCGGTGCTGACGCAGGTGCACGCCAGCTTCGAGGACCTGGCGGTGGACCAGGTCACGCCGGCCCGGCTGCCCGACGTGCTGGGCGAGCGTCCGCTGGTGATCTTCGGCAAGTGGCGCGGCGAGCCGCGCGGGCAACTGGTGATCGAGGCGCAGGGCGCCGACGGCCCGTGGCGCCAGGTCCTGTCCATCGGCCCGGACGACCTGCAGCCGGACGCCACCGCGCTGCGCAGCCTGTGGGCGCGCCACAGGGTCGCGCAACTGGAGGACCAGCAGTCGCTGCAGGGCGGAGACGCGTTGCGCGAGCCGATCACGCAACTGGGCCTGCGCTACGGCCTGCTCACCGCATACACCAGCTTCGTGGCCATCGACCGCGTCATGCGCCAGCCGGCGCGGGGCGGCAGCACCCGCGTCGACCAGCCGCTGCCGCTGCCCCAGGGCGTGAGCGAGCTCGCGGTGGGCGGCAGCGGCGCCGGCGTCGAACTGCCCGGCACGCCCGAGCCCGAGATGCTCGGCGCCGTCGCGGTGGTGCTGTCGATGCTGGCCATGCTGCGCCGGCGCGCACGCCGCCGCGACGAGCGCCGCTTCACGCACTGACCCGCCCACACCAATACATCAACGACAAGAGATCACCATGACGCTCTCGCACCTGGCCCAGCGCCACCCTCGCCTGTTCGACGGCATCATCCGCATCGACCGCATACCGCCGGCCAGCTGGCTGGCATTGCAGGCCGCGGCCCTGCTGCCCGCCTGGGCCTGGATGGCGCGCCGCGCCGGCGACGGCGCCGACGACCCGCTCGGCCTGCTCGCATTGGCGGCGCTCGCGGTGCTGGTCTGGCAAACGCGCCATTCGCTGCGCGCATCGCCCGCGCTCGGCTGGCTGGCGCTGGCCGGCGCCGGCACGCTGGCGGCCACCGTGCTGCGCAACGGCGTCGGCGCGATGCCCGCGCTTCCCCCGCTGGCCAGCACGCTGGTGGCGGTGCTGGCGGTGGCCGCGGGACTGCTGGCGCTACTGCCGCGCCGCATCGCGGCGGCGCCGGTGCTGGGCCTGGCCGTGCTGGCCCTGCCGCTGCTGTCGTCGCTGCAGTTCTATGCGGGCTATCCGCTGCGCCTGCTGTGCGCCGAGGCCAGCCACCGTCTTCTGTCGCCGCTGCTCGATCAGGTTCGGCGCGAAGGCGCCAGCCTGTGGGTGAACGGCCACCTCGTGATCGTGGACGCACCCTGCTCCGGCGTGCAGATGGCCTGGTTCGGCTATTTCGTCGCCTGCGCCGCCGCACTGTGGTCCGGGCGCGGCTCGCGCTCCTTCCTGGCGCGCCTGCCCGCCGTCGGCCTCGTCGTGCTGGGCGGCAACATCGTGCGCAACACGCTGCTCATCGGCCTCGAGGGCGCGGGGCTGGCGCCGTCGCGGCTGCTGCACGAAGCGCTCGGCCTGCTGCTGCTGGCCGGGGTCTGCCTGGCGGCTGCCCGCGTCATGGGCCGGCCTTCCGATCCATCGCGCCGGACCCGCCCCGTCACCATGCAGCCGCGCGGCCACGCCGGCGCATGAGCCCGACACCCGCCATTCGCATCCAGGACTCGACGACATGACACTCCCCCGATTCGCGCCGCTGGCCTTCGCGCAGGGCCTGTTCGCCAACCGCTTTCTTCATCGCGCCGCCCACAAGGCGCTGTTCGCCGCCACCATGGGGCTGTGCCTGACCTGGTCGGCGGTACACGCGTGGCGCGCACCGCAGGGCGCCGGCCCGCGCCCGGTCGCCAGCGTCGAATGGCCTCGGCAGTGGGATGGCGTGCCCGTGCGGCCGCTCGCGCTGGGCGACGTGGAACAACGCTTTGCCGAGCGCTTTCCCGGCACCATGGCGCGCCTGACCGACGGCAGCCGCACGCTGGTGCTGCGCCGCGTCGACACGCCCACGCGCATGCTGCATCCGGCCGCCGACTGCTATCGCGCGCAGGGCTTCGGCGTGGCCGACGAACGGCTGGTGCAGGACGCGCAGGCGCGTCGCTGGCACTGCTTCACCGCGCGTCGTGCGGGCGCCTCGCCGCTGTCGGTGTGCGAGCGCATCGAGGACGCGACCGGCCAGGCATTCACCGACGCGTCGGCCTGGTACTGGTCCGCGCTGGCCGGCCGATCGACCGGACCGTGGCGCGCGGTCACGGTGGCCGGGCCGCTCACCTGAGGCGGGCGCGGGGCGCTATGCCACGCCGCCGCGCCTGAACATGCTCGGGCTGTGGCCGGTGTACTGCCGGAAGGCCCGGCTGAAGTGCGACAGGTTGGAGAAGCCGCAGGACAGCGCGATGTCGGTGATGCCGCGCTGCGCCTGGGCCGGATCGCGCAGCGCCTGTTCGCAGGCCGCCAGCCGCCGTCCCTGGATGTAGGCGTGCAGCGTGCCGTCCTCGTCGCCGAAGGCGTTGTGCAGATGCCGCTTGCTGCAGTTGAGCGCGGTGGCGATGCTGTCGATCGACAGTTGCGGATCGCCCAGGTGCCGCCCCACATGCGCGCGGATGCGGTCCCGCAGGGCCTCGCGCTGGGTCTGCGCGGTCGCCTGGCCAGCCAGTTCCATCAGCGACAGGCGCACCAGCTGCAGGATCATCTCGCCGGCGCCGCGCGCAGCCGCCGCACTCATGTTCGGCAGTTCCTGGTAGGTGCTGCGCATCGCCTCCAGCGCCACGCGCGAGATGCCGGAGGCGCCGCCGACCCGGCGCGCCATGAGCGTGTCCAGCGGCAGGCCGGGCAGCGCCAGTTGCGCCTTGGGCACCATCACGATCAGGTGGTCGGTGCGCTCGGGATTGGCCACCATGTAGGCGCTGGTGGTGTCGTAGATGGTCCACCCGCCGTCGCGCACCGCGGCCTCGCGCCCGCGCTGCTCCACCGCGGCGCTGCCCTGCCAGGGCGCAACGATCTTCAGATAGGCCTCTTCGCTGTGGCGGGCCAGGTCGGCGCTGCGCAGCACGCGGTGTCGGGTGGCCTCCAGCCGCGTCAGGATCACGTCGCCGGCGCGTGACGCGGCGATGTGGCCCTCGAACTCGCCGTCGTCGCCATACAGGTCGCTCTCCAGCCCGCCGAAGTGGCGCCAGATCCATTCGCGCCATTGCGGCCCGCGCTCGCGCGGCGGGATCGGATCGGTGCTCAGCTGCGTGGTGGGCGCCATGGTCACGGGCTCCTGGGTGGAACGGGCATGCCCGGGATTGTCCGGCGCGTGTGGGGCCGCGGCGGCGCAGGGTTAACCCCGAGCGGCGTGCACGCTGCGTCAAGCGCTTGTGCGCCCGGCGCAAAGCAGCCGCGGCACGCCCTTCCTACGATCGCTTCGACCGGTCCATCAAGCCCGGAACGAGGAGACACGTCATGACCGATTCCAACGCCCGCCAGCACCCCACCCGCCGCCGCTGGCTCCAGGGCACGGCCGTCACGCTGGGTGCCGCCGGCGTGGCGCCCGGGCTGCTGGCCCAGAGCGGGCCGGTGCGCATCGGCTATGCCATCGCGCGCACGGGCCCCTGGGCCGCCGGCGCGCAGGTCAGCCAGGAACCCAACTACCTGTTGTGGGCCGAGCAGGTCAATGCGGCCGGCGGCCTCGACGTCAAGGGCGCCAGGCGCCCGGTCGAGCTGCAGGGCTACGACGACCGCAGCGAGACCGAGACCTGCGTGCGCACCTACCAGAAGCTGATGGGCAGCGACAAGGTCGACCTGGTCCTGCCGCCATGGGGCTCGGGCGCGAATTTCGCCATCGCGCCGCTGGCCAACCGCATGGGCTATCCGTTGCTCGCGCCCACGGCGCTGTCGCGCAAGCTGATCGACATGCACCTGCCGTACTTCTTCTCGCTGCTGCAGCAGCCCGACAAGATGATGGGCGCGCTGGTCGACATGCTGGTGGCGCAGAAGGTCAAGACGATCGCCGTCGTCTACATGGACGACCTGTTCGGCCTGGAGAACTTCGCCGCGCTGAACAACGCACTCAAGGCCACGTCCATCCAGGTGCTCGAGCGCAAGAGCTATCCGCTGGGCGTGAAGGACCTGGGGCCGGTGCTGCGCGGCATCCAGGACCTCAAGCCGGATGCCTTCATCGGCATCACCTACCCGCCCGACACGCTGCTGGTCAGCCGCCAGTCGCGCGAGATCGGCTTCAACCCGCCGTACTTCTACGCGTCGGTGGGCACCGCGTTCCAGCTCTACCGCAACGTGATGGCCGCCAACACCGAGGGCGTGATCGGCATGGGTTCGTGGAACGTGAAGACCAGCGCGGGCGCCAAGGCGTACTTCGACGCGCACGTGAAGAAGTTCAACAAGGAGCCGGACCGCTGGGCCAGCGGCCACTGCTGGGCGGGTCTGGAGATCCTGCAACAGGCGGTGGCGCGCGCCGGGCTGGACCGCAAGGCGCTGCGCGACCTGATCGCGAAGAACGAGTTCGCCACCATCCTCGGGCCGATCCGCTTCGAGGGCAGCGAGAACGCCTCCATCCCCGGCACCGTCAGCCAGTGGCAGGGCAATGACTTCGAGGTGGTGTGGCCGCGCAACCGCGCGACGGCGACGCTGATCGCGCCCAAGCCGGCCTGGAAGAGCTGAGCCTTTCGCCTCTCCATGTCCTTCACTTCCTGGGCCGAGCTGATCGCCGGCGGCCTGATCACCGGCGGCATCTATGCGCTGGTGGCCATCGGCCTGAACCTGCAGTACGGCCTCATGCGCATCATGAACATCTCGCACGGCGAGTTCCTGATGCTCGGCGCCTTCCTGACCTGGTGGGCGCACGCCGCGCTGGGGCTGTCGCCGCTGCTGATGATGCCCGTCGCCTTCGTCGTGCTCGGCACGCTCGGCGTCGTCATCCATGCCTTGTGCTTCCGTCGGCTGGCCGCGCGCGCGCCCAACGTGGATGTGTTCGAGGCACGCAGCCTGATGGTCGGCTTCGGCCTGATGTTCGCCGTGCAGAACGCGGCGCTGCTCGCATGGGGCGGCGACCTGCGCGGCTACGAGTACCTGGCGCAGCCGGTGCAGCTGGGCGGCATGCGGTTCACCGCCAACAAGCTGCTGATCTTCGGCGTGTCGCTGCTGCTCAGCCTGGCGTTCATCGCGCTGCTGAAGTTCACGCTGCTGGGCAAGGCGGTGCGCGCGCTGATGCAGTCGCCCACCGGGGCGCAACTCGTGGGCATCGACACCAGGCGCCTGCACCCGCTGATGTTCGGCGTCGGCCTGGGACTGTCGGGCGTGGCCGGCGCGCTGCTGTCCACCACCTACGACATCAACCCCTCGATGGGCGAGCCCTACACGGTCACCGCGCTCATCGTCATCACCCTGGGCGGCTTCGGCTCGATCGTCGGCAGCCTTGCCGGCGGACTGATGCTCGGCGTGGTGGAGGCGCTGGGCATGCACTTCACCAGCCCTTCCCTCAAGATGCTCCTGTCCTATGGCGTGTTCATCGGCGTTCTGCTGTGGCGGCCCAACGGCCTGTTCTCGCGGGGGCGCCAGTCATGAAGAACAACATCGCCGCCGCGCTGGCCGCCGCGGCCCTGCTCGCGGCCATCGCCCTGCCATGGCTGGCCAGCGAGTTCGTGCAGTCGCTGGCGCTGGCCTGCCTCATGTACATCGCGCTGGCCGCCAGCTGGTCGACCTTCTGCGGTGCGACGCGCTATCTGTCGCTGGCCACTTCGGCCTTCTTCGGGGTCGGCGCCTACACCAGCGCGGTGCTGCTGGACGTGCTGCCCTGGCCCCTGGTGGTGGCCGGCGGCGCGGCGGTGGCGGCGCTGGTCGCCCTGGTGATGGGCGCGGCCGTGCTGCACCTGCGCGGCACCTACTTCGCGGTGCTCACCTTCGGCATGACCGAGCTGATCCGCCACGCCGTCACGTTCGTGGAAAAGCAGGTCTCGGGCACGGTGGGCCGGGTGCTGGCCGTGGTGCCCGCGGAAGACACCGTGTACTACACGCTGCTGCTGATCGCCGCGTTGTCGATCGCCGTGGCGGTCGGCGTGCGGCGCAGCCGCTTCGGCCTGGCCCTGGCCGGCATCGGGGCCGACGAGCAGCGCGCCCAGACCCTGGGCGTGGACACGCGGCGCGCCAAGATCGCCGGCTTCGTGCTGACCGCCGTGTTCGCCGGCGCGGTCGGCGCGGCCATGGCGGTGCGCTGGACGTACATCGAGCCGGCCGCCGTGTTCAGCCCGTTCATCGGCTTCCAGACCGTGCTGATCGCGCTCATCGGCGGTGCTGCCAGCGTGGGCGGCCCGGTTGCCGCCGCCATCGTCTTCAGCCTGCTGGCCGAGACGCTGCGCCTGCAGCTGCCCTACGGCTACATGCTGGTGCTGGGCCTGCTGCTGGTGCTGTGCGTGCTCTACCTGCCGGGCGGCCTGGCGTCGCTGTGGCAGCGGCGCGCGGGCCGGGAGGCCGCGCGATGAGCCGCCGCCCCGCCGCCGCGGAGGTCGCCCCGTGAGCGAGATGCTGCTCCACGCCGACAAGGTCTCGGTGCGCTTCGGCGGTCTCACCGCGGTCGACGCGGTGGACTGCACGCTGCACGCGGGCGAGCTGGTCGGCATCATCGGCCCCAACGGTGCGGGCAAGACCACGTTCTTCAACGCCATCTCGGGCGTGCAGCCGCCCACGTCGGGCAGGCTCTTCGTCGGCGGCGACGAGCTCACCGGCCACGCGCCGCACCACTTCGCCGCGCACGGCGTGGCGCGCACCTTCCAGACGCCGCGCGTGTTCGCCGAGATGAGCGTGCGCGACAACGTCCGCTTCGGCATGCAGTTCGCCGGGCGCGGCCGGGCGCCCGCGCCGGGGCTGGCGAACGAGCAGGAGATCCTCGCCATGCTTGGTCTGCAGGCGCTGGCCGGCGAGGCGGCCGGCAGCATCACGCCATCGCAGCAGCGCCTGCTGGAGATCGGCATGGCGCTGGGCACCCGCCCGCGCGTGCTGCTGCTCGACGAGGTGGCGGCCGGCCTGACGGAGGCCGAGGTCGACGCCATGGCGCGCCGCATCCGGCGCCTGCGTGACGAGTGGCGGCTGACCGTGGTCTGGATCGAGCATGCGGTGGGCACGCTGCTGCGCTACGTCGAGCGCGTCGTCGTGCTGCACCAGGGCCGCAAGATCGCCGACGCCGCGCCGGAGCAGGTGATCCGCGATCCCGGGGTGATCGAGGCCTACCTCTGCGACGAGCTGGCCGGAGGCGCCGCGCCATGAGCACCAACGCCTCCCTCGATGTCCGGCAACTCGGCGCCGGCTACCACGGCTTTGCCGTGCTGCGCGGACTCGACCTGCGCGTGGACCCCGGCATCACCGTCATCGTCGGTCCGAACGGCGCGGGCAAGACCACCTTGCTGCGTGCCCTGGCCGGCCTGATGCCGCGCACCGGCGAAGTGCTGCTGGACGGCGGCGCCCTGCCCGGCGGCAATGCCACGGCCTGCGTGCGGCGCGGCCTGGCGCTGGTGGCAGAGGGCCGCCAGCTGTTCGCGCAAATGACGGTGCGCGAGAACCTGGAACTGGGCGGATGGCTGCAGCCGCCGGCCGATCGCGCGCGGCGCCTCGCGCAAGCCTTCGCCGACTTCCCGCGACTGGCCGAACGCGCCGGCCAGCTGGCCGGCACCATGAGCGGCGGCGAGCAGCAGATGGTGGCGGTGGCGCGCGCCATGATGAGCGCGCCGCGCCTGCTGATGCTCGACGAGCCCTCGCTCGGGCTGGCCCCGCGCATGGTCGACGAACTGCTGGCCATCGTCTCCCGCATCGCGCGCGAACAGGGCGTCACGGTGCTCATGGTGGAGCAGAACGTGCGCAAGGCGCTGCAACTGGCCGATCGCGGCTACGTGCTCGAACGTGGGCGCATCGTGGCCGAGGGCAGCGGCGCCGATTTGCTCGGCTCCGACGCGATTCGCCAGGCATACCTTGGCTGACGCCTTGGCTTCGCCCGGCCTGAACGACTGATTTGTTTGGAGGTAACCATGACTTCGATTTCGATGCTGATCGACGGACGGACGAAAGGCGCCGCTGGCGGAGCGACGTTCGAGCGGCGCAATCCGCTCGACGGTGCGGTGGCGACGACGGCGCCGGCGGCCACGGTGGAGGACGCGCGGGCTGCGGTGGACGCTGCCGCGCGGGCGTTTCCGGAATGGTCGGCGCTGGGGCCGGGCGCGCGCCGGGCGCTGCTGCAGAAGGCGGCACAGGCGCTGGAAGCCAAGGGCGCGGCCTTTGCCGATGCGATGGCGCGCGAGACCGGGGCCTCGGCCATGTGGGCCGGCTTCAACGTGCACCTGGCGGCCGGCATGCTGGCCGAGGCGGCGGCGCTGACGACGCAGGTCAGCGGCGAGGTGATTCCCTCCGACGTGCCCGGCAGCCTGGCCATGGCGCTGCGCCAGCCGGCCGGCGTGGTGCTCGGCATCGCGCCATGGAACGCGCCGGTGATCCTGGGCGTGCGCGCCATCGCGGTGCCGCTGGCCTGCGGCAACACGGTGGTGCTCAAGGGCTCCGAGATCAGCCCCGCGACCCACGGGCTGATCGTCGAGGCACTGCAGGAAGCCGGGCTGCCGCCGGGTGTGGTCAACTTCGTGACGAACGCGCCGGCCGACGCTGCCGCGGTGGTCGAGGCGATGGTGGCGCACCCGGCAGTGCGGCGCGTCAACTTCACCGGCTCGACCCGCGTGGGCCGGCTCATCGCGCAGACCTGCGCCAGGCACCTGAAGGCGACCGTGCTCGAATTGGGCGGCAAGGCGCCGCTGCTGGTGCTCGACGATGCCGACCTGGACGCGGCGGTGGCCGGCGCCGCCTTCGGCGCCTTCGCCAACTCCGGCCAGATCTGCATGTCGACCGAGCGCATCGTGGTGGACCGCAAGGTCGCCGACGAGTTCGTCGCCAGGTTGGCGGCCAAGGCCGCGGCGCTGCCACTGGGCGATCCGCGCGAGGGGCCGGCCGTGCTCGGCTCGGTGGTGGACATGGCCACCGTGGAACGCTGCAACGGACTGATCGACGACGCGCTGGCCAAGGGCGCGGTGCTGGTCACCGGTGGCAAGGCCGACAGCACGCTCATGCCGGCCACGCTGCTCGACCAAGTCACGCGGGACATGCGCATCTACCACGAGGAAAGCTTCGCGCCGGTCAAGGCCATCGTGCGCGTCGACGGCGTCGACGAGGCGGTCCGCGTGGCCAACGACAACGAGTTCGGGCTGTCGGCCGCGGTCTTCGGGCGCGACACGGCGCGCGCGCTCACGGTGGCCCGGCGCATCGAGTCCGGCATCTGCCACGTCAACGGCCCGACCGTGCACGACGAGGCGCAGATGCCGTTCGGTGGCGTCAAGGGTTCGGGCTGGGGCCGCTTCGGCGGACGCGCCGGCATCGAGGCCTTCACCGAACTGCGCTGGGTGACGATGCAGGCCGGCGAAAGACACTATCCGTTCTGACCGCGCGCCAGGCGGCCACTGAAGCACGCTCCGGGCACGGCAGAATGCGCGTGTCTGGGAGACGTGCTTGAAAAAATACCTGCGCCTTGCGATCTACACGCTGCTTGCCCTGGTCCTGACGACAGTCGTGGCCGTGGCGCTGATCGTCAGATTCGCCCTCGCCCCATCGGCCGGCGAATGGTCCGAGCGGGTCAGGATCCTCGGTCCGCTGGAGGTCGAGCTGGGCATGCCCACCGTGCTGCGACTGGTCACGGTGTCGTGGTTCGGGCCCTGGCTGGCCGGCTACTCGGTCGACACCCGCTTCGGCCCGGTGCTGCTGGACTGGGAATCGGCCAGCGGCTCGCTGCAGATGAACTGCTCGCCCTGCCACTGGGACCAGCCGGCGCTGGGCGACAAGCCGGTGCAGCTCAAGTCGCTGGCCATCACCGCCCGGCGCGACGTCGACCTGATCACCGGCACGCTGCGCGCCACGCCGGCCGGCAGCCGCGCCAGCGGCGGGGCGGCCGACCTGCGCGGGCGCTGGACCGGCCGCCTTTCGCAGAAGGGGCTGGCGATGACCTTCGATCTCGCGTCGGCGCCGATCGCGCAGTGGTACCAGGTGCTGGCGCCCACGCTGCCCGAACTGCAGCGCGCACGCATCAGCGGCACCGCCACGGCGCAGGCCCGGCTGTCGCTGCCCGAATACAGCTACGGCGTCACCCCGCGCCTGACGGACTTCAGCGTCGAAGGGCTCGACGTGCAGCGGCTGCTGCAGTCGCGCGCCGCGGCCTGCGCCCCGGCGACCAGCCTGCCCGAAGGCAGCTGGGTGGCCAAGGCGGCGGTGGGTGCGCTCGACCCCGAGTACCACGACCATGCCGGCTACCGCCCGGCCAGCCTGGCGGTGGCCTCCGATGCCGCCGCCAGCGCGCCCGTCGCCGACAAGCCGCCGAAGGGCAAGGGCAAGCGGCCCCAGCCGCCGAAGGCTGCGGCACCCGCCGCGACAGCCGAGCAGGAAGCACCGCCGACGCTGGACGAACGCGTGGTCCGCCTGCTCCTGACGCCGCTGCCGCGCGCCGGCGAACAGCGCCTGCGCGAACTGCTGTACGTCGCCGAGCTCGAGCACACCCTGGGCAAGACCGGCGTGCTCGACCGCTACCTGGAGATGGCACCCTGGGGCAGCGGCCTGTGCGGCGCCGAGGCCGCCGCCCGCCACTATTTCAAGCGCGGCGCCAACGGGCTGGCGCCGGCGCAGGCCGTGTGGCTCGCCACCTTGCTCGACGACCCCGCCGGCCGCGTGGCCCGCTGGCAGGCCGACGGCCGCATCGACCGCGAGCGCGCCCGGCAGGTCGTGCAAGGCATGCAGAACATCAACGGCGGCCAGCGCGCCGCGCTGTACAGCGGCCTGTCCGGCGCGCGCTTCGCGGCACCGGCGCCATGACGCTCGGCCCGGCATCCGCGGCCCTGACGCCGCAGGACGTGGCGGCCATCGAACGCGCCACGCTCTCGGCCGTGGTCCCGTCGCGGCAGGAGATGGTCCATGACGATGCCGGCACGTCATGGCTGCTGCCGATCGACCCCGGCACCGTCGGCCGCGCCCACAGCGCGGTGCCGCTGTCGCATGCCCACGGCCCGCGCGATCCGCTCGCCCTGGTCGCGCAGGTGGAAGCACGCTACGCCGCGCACAACCAGCCCGCCCGCTGGCGGCTGGCCGACGTGCCGGCGCTGGCCGGGCTGCAGCAGGCGCTGCAGGCGCGCGGGTACGTCGCCGGCAAGCCGACGCTGACCCAGGTGGGGCAGCTGCGGCAGATGCGCGATGCCCTGGCCGCGCCGGCCGGCAATGACGCGGTGGCTGTGCGCCTGGCCAGCGCACCCGACGCCGCGTGGGCCGACGTCTTCCTCGGTCCCGGCTTCGACCCGGTCGACGGCCGCAGCCGGGTGCAGGCCCTCGGCCGCGCCAGTGGCGGCCGCTTTGCCAGCGCCGGCGTGAACGGGCGGACCGTGGCGGTCGGCGCGCTCTCGCTCGCACCAGGATGGGCCAGCGTGCATGGCATGCGCACCGAACAGGCCTCGCGCCGCCGCGGCCTGGCGGCGCGACTGCTGCACGCCATGGCCGAGGCGGGCATGGAGGCGGGCCTCTCCCGCGTGTTCCTGCAGGTCGAGGAAGGCAATGCCGGCGCGCTCGACCTGTACCGCCGCGCCGGCTTCGTGACGGCCTGGCGCTACCGCTACTGGCAACGGCCGGACTGACCGGGCAGCCACCCACATCGCCACGCCCCAGGCTGGTGCACGCCGGCGGACGCGGCCGCTGGCGGCCCGATGGCACATGTCTTGCGATGCGTGCCCATGGACGCTGCCACGCCCCTGGCCATCGAAATCGTCGCCTTGACCAAGCGCTATGCGATCGGCATTGCGCCGGCGGTCGACCAGATCGACCTGCGCATCGCCAGCGGCAGCTATTGCTGCCTGCTCGGGCCCTCGGGCTGCGGCAAGAGCACCACCTTGCGCATGATCGCCGGGCACGAGTCGGTCACGCAGGGCGACATCCTCCTGGAGAACCGCAACATCACCCGCCTGCCGGCGGCCGCGCGCGGCACGGCCATGATGTTCCAGAGCTTCGCCCTCTTTCCGCATTTGTCGGCGCTCGACAACGTGGCGTTCAGCCTGAAGATGAAAGGCGTGGCCAGGGCCGAACGGCAGCGCCGCTCGGCCGAACTGCTCGAGCGCGTGGCCATGGGCCACCTGGCGCAGCGCAAGCCGGCCGAGCTGTCCGGTGGCCAGCAGCAGCGCGTCGCGCTGGCCCGGGCGCTCATCACCGAGCCGCGCGTGCTGCTGCTCGACGAGCCTCTGTCGGCGCTCGACCCGTTCCTGCGCGTGCAGATGCGCGCCGAACTGCGCCGCTGGCAGAAGGAGTTGGGGCTCACCTTCATCCACGTCACGCACTCCCAGGAAGAGGCGATGGCGCTGGCCGACACGATGGTCGTCATGAACCACGGCCTGATCGAACAAGTCGGCTCGCCGCACCAGGTCTACAACCATCCGTCCTGTGAATTCGTCGCCCGTTTCATGGGCGGCCACAACGTGCTGCAGACCGCCGACGGCCCGATCGCGGTGCGGCACGACCACATGCAGATCGCATCGGCGTCGGCTTCTGGCGAGCCGCCCGGCCTGCCGGCGCGCATCACCGACATCGAATACCAGGGCACGTATGCGCTGCTGGGCCTGGCCCTGGACGACGCGCCGCCGGCCATGCGAGCGGTGTCCGTCCTGCTGCCGGAAAGCCGGTTCCTGTCCCAGCCGTTCGAGCTCGGACAGGCCGTGCGCCTGTCCTGGGACCCCGCGCAGGCGCGGGCGCTCGGCCCGGGCGCGCAGCGTCCGGCGCCGCGGCCGCCGCAGTCCGCATCGCTCAAGTTGCGCCGCGACGCGCTCGCCGCATAGGCCCGGACGCGCCGGCCGTTTCCCATTCACACCCGATAGACCCAAACCGCTCACCACTGGAGGCTGATGTATGTCCGAGAGAGTTTTCGATGAATCGCTGGCACAACCCCTGAACTGCGGCCTGCGCCGGCGCACCCTGCTGCAGGGAACCGCCGGGATCCTGGCCAGCGGCATCGCGCCGTTCGTGCACGCACAGGAGAAGATCGTGCTGCGCTACCTGGGCACCGCGGTGAACCAGGACAAGGCGATCGCCGAGAAGTTCAAGGCGGACACCGGCATCGAGATCCAGTACGTGGCGGTCACCACCGACGACGTGACCAAGCGCGCCGTGACCGCGCCCAACAGCTTCGACCTGCTCGACACCGAGTTCTTCTCGCTCAAGAAGATCGTGCCTACCGGCAACATCAAGGGCATCGACACCAAGCGGGTGAAGAACGCCGACAAGATCACCTCTCTGTTCACCACCGGCACCGTGGCCGGCAAGGCGGTGGGCGACCAGGGCACGGCGCCGAAGAAGGTGATCTTCCTGGAGGGCGAGAAGAGCAAGGCCTTCGCCAAGGCGCCCACGCAGTGGATGACGCTCATTCCCACCACCTACAACGCCGACACGCTGGGCATCCGGCCGGACCTGATCAAGCGGCCCATCGGCTCGTGGGCGGAACTGCTCAACCCGGACTTCAAGGGCAAGGCGGCCATCCTGAACATCCCGTCGATCGGGATCATGGACGCGGCGATGGTGGTGGAGGCCAAGGGCATCCATACCTACAAGGACAAGGGCAACATGACCAAGGCCGAGATCGACATGACGATCAAGACCCTGATCGAGGCCAAGAAGGCCGGCCAGTTCCGCGCGCTGTGGAAGGACTTCAACGAGAGCGTCAACCTGATGGCCTCGGGCGAGGTGGTGATCCAGTCGATGTGGAGCCCGGCCGTCACCGCGGTGCGCAGCAAGGGCATCGACTGCGTGTTCCAGCCGCTCAAGGAAGGCTACCGCGCCTGGGCCTCGGGCTTCGGCCTGCCGGCCACGCTGTCGGGCCGCAAGCTCGATGGCGCCTACGAGTTCATCAACTGGTTCCTCGACGGCTGGGCCGGCGCCTACCTCAACCGCCAGGGCTACTACAGCGCCGTGCTCGAGACCGCCAAGGGCAAGATGGAAGCCTACGAATGGGCCTACTGGATGGAAGGCAAGCCGGCCGAGAAGGACATCAAGAGCCCGCAAGGCGACGTGATCGCCAAGGCCGGCGCGGTGCGCGACGGCGGCAGCTACGAGCAGCGCATGGGCGGCATCGCCTGCTGGAACGCGGTGATGGACGAGAACGAACACATGGTGAGGAAGTGGAACGAATTCGTGGCGGCATGAACTGTTGAACCGTTGAACACCCCCAGGCTACCCTGCTTCGCAGGTCCGCCACCCCCCTCCAGGGGGCGCCAGCTGCGGCCCGGCAGAGCCGGTTCCGCGCTGGCCCCGAACGGGCTTCGCTTCGCTTGCCTGGCGCTGCGCTGCTGATGACTACCGACCCTCTATGAATTCGCCTGCCAGTTCCGGACACGCGGCGCCCGAGCCTCTGCACACCATCGCCGCCTGGTGGCAGGCGGCGCCGTTCGCGCTGGTGTTCGGGCTGTTCTTCCTGCTGCCCATCGCGCTGGTGGCGATGGTCAGCCTGTGGAACTTCAACGAGTACGAGCTGATTCCGGCGCTCACGCTGCGCAACTACCTGAGCATCTTCGAAGGCTGCTCGCGGCTGACCGACAGCGGCGACCTGTGCGTGACGCTGTCGACCTACCTGAGCACGCTCAAGTTCTGCCTGCTGGTGTGGGCGATCACGCTGGTACTGGGGTTCTCGGTGGCCTACTTCCTGGCCTTCCACGTGCGCTCGTCCACCGTGCAGACGGTGCTGTTCGTGCTGTGCACGGTGCCGTTCTGGACGTCCAACGTCATCCGCATGATCTCGTGGGTGCCGCTGCTCGGGCGCAACGGGCTGGTCAACCAGACGCTGATGTCCATCGGCCTGATCGACCAGCCGCTCGAATGGCTGCTGTTCTCCAGCTTCTCCGTGGTGCTGGCCTTCGTGCACCTCTACACCATGTTCATGATCGTGCCGATCTTCAACAGCATGATGCGCATCGACCGCGCACTGCTCGAGGCGGCCAGCGACGCCGGCGCCTCGGGCTGGCAGACTCTGTGGAACGTGGTGGTGCCGCTGTCGAAGACGGGCATCCTGATCGGCTCGATCTTCGTCATCACCATCGTCATGGGCGACTTCGTCACCATCGGCGTCATGGGCGGCCAGCAGATCGCCTCGGTGGGCAAGATCATCCAGGTGCAGACGTCCTACCTGCAGTTTCCGCTGGCCGCCGCCAACGCGGTGATCCTGCTGGCGGTGGTGCTGATGATCATCTGGGCCCTGACCCGGCTGGTCGACATCCGCAAGGAGCTGTGACCCGTGCCGCGCCTGAGACCCCATCACATCCGCGAGCCGCGGCCGGCCGGTTTCTGGCCGCTAGCGATCGTCTTCGGGCTGTTCGTGCTGTTTCTCTACGGGCCGATGATCACGATCTTCGTGCTCAGCTTCCAGGGCCCCGACGGGGGCCTGACCTTTCCGCTGCGCGGTGTGTCGCTGCACTGGTTCCGCCAGCTGGCGCAGGGGCTGGGCACGGTGGACATCGGCGCCGCCTTCCGCCGCTCGCTGCTGCTGGGCGCGGTGGTGATGCTGCTGACCGTGCTGCTGTCGGTGCTGGCCGGCCTGGCCTACCGCAAGAAGCTGCGCGGCGGCGACGCGCTGTTCTTCGTGACCGTGGCCAGCCTGATCATGCCGTCGATCGTGGTGTCGCTGGGCATCGGCCTGCAGTTCCGCCTGCTCGACACCGGCCTGAAGGCGCTGCTGGCCGCCATCGGCGCCGAAGGCTCGCTCGAAAGCTACGGCACGGCACTGGGCCTGCTCACCTCGGCGCTGGGCGCGCACCTGACCTGGACGCTGCCGTTCGGGCTGCTGATCATGTTCGCCGTGTTCAACCGCTTCAACCCGGCCTACGAGGAGGCCGCGCGCGACCTCGGCGCCACGCCCTGGCAGGCCTTCCGCCATGTCGTGCTGCCGCTGATCGGGCCGTCCATCGTCGGCATCGGCATGTTCGGCTTCACCCTGAGCTGGGACGAGATCGCGCGCACCTCGCAAGCCATCGGCGACGTCAATACGCTTCCGCTCGAACTGCAGGGCCTGACGTCCACCGTGACCACGCCGGCCATCTACGCGCTGGGCAGCGTGACCACCGTGGTTTCCCTGCTGGTCATGGGCGGCACGCTGGCTGCCGTGGCATTGTTGAGGCGCCGCGCCACGGCGCGCCCGCGTCATTGAATCGCACGGGAGGGTCTTGCACATGCGTTCGCTGCTGGTCATCAACCCCAACACATCGTCGAGCGTGAGCGGCCTGTTGCAGCACCACCTGCAACACGCGCTGGCCCAGGGCGTCGCGGTGCAGGCCCTCACCGCACGCTTCGGCGCGGCGTACATCAACTCCGAGGCCAGCTACGCGGTGGCCCAGCACGCGGTGCTCGATGCCTGGGCCGTGGCGCTCAGCCGCGACGCGCGGCCGGACGCCGTGCTCATCGGCTGCTTCGGCGACCCGGGCCTGTTCGCGCTGCGCGAAGGCGCCGGCGTGCCGGTGAGCGGCCTTGCCGAGGCGGCATTCGCCGCCGCCGCGCGGCACGGGCGCTTCGCCATCGTCACCGGCGGCGAGCGCTGGCGGCCCATGCTGGAGCGGCTGGCCTGCGCCCTGGGCCAGGACTGCGCGCTGGCGGGCATCCACACGGTGGCGCCCAGCGGCGCCGACCTCGCGGCCGACCCCGAGCGCGCGCGCAAGCTGCTCACGCGCGCCTGCCTGGACGCCGCCCACCGCTTCGGCGCCGACGCGCTGGTCCTCGGCGGCGCGGCCCTGGCGGGCATGGCGGCGGACATCGCGCCATCGGTGCCGCTTCCGCTCATCGACAGCGTGCAGGCCGGCGCCGAATGGGCCGGCCAGGTGCTGCAACGCGCGCAGCCCGCTTCGGCCCCCGAGCCGGGCTCCGGCAGCTTCGGCGTCGCCTGGCACAACACGTCCTGGGAAATGACCGCCCTGCGCTGACGGGGCGCCACGCGGCACCGGCCTACGCCGATGCAGGACGCGGGCGCATCCGCCGCGCCGCGCCGGCGGCCTAGATTGCCGGCATGCCCTCCAACGTCCGCAAGGGCCAGGCGCCGGCCCCGCTTTCGCGCGCCGCCTTCCACGAGAGCTTCCTGGGCGCATTCCGCGACCCGGCCTTCCAGCGCGAGGCCGACGCCCTGGCGCGTATCGAGGTCATTGCCTGGGAGGCCTACCAGGAAGGCCGCAAGGCGCCGGTGACGAGACGGGCCGGCGAAGGCTATGCCGATCCCGACTACGAGCTGTCGGTCGACTGGCTGGCGGCGAAGGAGCGCATCGACAGGGCCCAGGCCGCCTGGGCCGACAAGGCAACGCCGTCGCGGGTCCTGCTCATCAACGGCTCGCCGCGCAACGACGGCACCTGCCCGGGCGAGATCTCCAAGACGCACCGCCTGGTGCAGCTGGCGCGCGAACAGGTGGAGTCGGCCGGACTCCACGCCGACGTGCTCGACCTGAGCCTCCTGACCTCCACGTACGGGCTGCACATCCATCCGTGCAAGGGCTGCGTCTCGACCGCAATGCCGCTGTGCCACTGGCCGTGCAGCTGCTACCCCAACCATTCGCTGGGCCAGACCGGGGACTGGATGGCGCAGGTGTACGAGCAATGGGTGGCGGCGCACGGCGTCATCATCTTCACGCCCACTCACTGGTACCAGGCCACCAGCGCGCTCAAGTTGATGATCGATCGCCTGGTGTGCGCAGACGGCGGCAACCCCGATCCCACCAGCACGCACGGCAAGCACCCGGACGAGGCCAAGGCTCTGGAGGAGAAGGGTTGGCCCTATCCCAAGCACCTGGCCGGTCGCGTCTACGGCGTGGTGGTGCACGGCGACGTGGCCGGCATCGAGAGCCTGCGCCGGAACCTGGACGACTGGCTCGACTGGATGGGCCTGATCGACGCAGGCACCCAGGCCCGTCTTGACCGCTACATCGGCTACTACAAGCCGTACGCCAGCAGCCACGACGAACTGGACCGCGACGAAGACGTGCAGGAGGAAACCCGCAACGTGGCACGGGCCGTCTCGCGCGCCGTCGAACTGCTGCGCGCCGGCGCGCTGCCGCAGCCGGCGCGCGACCTGCCGAGGCCCCGGCCCAAGTAGGCCGCCGCCGCGCCGCATCTTGCCCATGGCGCCGGCACGGTCGGCGGCCCGGTGCGACCATCGATTTCCCTTGGCCTGTGCCCGCGCACCACTGACGCGCCACGCCATCCACATGGAGCCCCACGCATGAACGACAACCCACGCCAACCGGCGCATCACTCCCTCGCAGACGTCGCGGTGCCGCGCGGCATCGACCACATCGTCGCCGGCGTCTCCACCAGCGACGGCGACGGCGTCAAGCTCACCCGGGTGCTGCACCAGCCCCTGCAACAGCGGCTCGATCCGTTCCTGATGCTCGACGCCTTCGGCACCGACAACCCGGGCGACTACATCGGCGGCTTCCCGAACCATCCGCACCGCGGCTTCGAGACGGTCACCTACATGATCGCCGGCCGCATGCGGCACCGCGACAGCAAGGGCAACGAAGGCCTGCTGCAAAGCGGCGGCGTGCAATGGATGACCGCGGGGCGCGGCCTGGTGCACAGCGAGATGCCCGAGCAGGCCGAAGGGAGCATGGAAGGCTTCCAGCTGTGGCTCAACCTGCCGGCCAAGGACAAGATGCGCGAGCCCTGGTACGGCGACATCCAGAGTGCGCAGATTCCCGAGTACCGCGCAGACGGCGAGGTGCTGGTGCGCGTCATTGCCGGCCACAGCAACGGCGTCGCCGGCGCCGTTCAGCGCGAGCACACCGAGCCGCTGTACGTCGACGTGATGCTGCCGCCGGGCACCGAGTTCCGACAGGCGCTGCCGCCCGAACACAATGCGTTGATCTATGTCTTTCGCGAATCCGTGTTCATCGGCAGCAGCGAGATTCCCACCAAGCGCATGGCCATCCTCGACAACGCGCCCGAAACCGATGGCGTGGTCGTGCGGGCGCCGGCCACCAACCACAGCCCTGCGCGCATGCTCCTGATCGCCGGACGGCCGTTGCGCGAACCGATCGCGCAGTACGGGCCGTTCGTCATGAACACGCGCGAACAGGTGACCCAGGCGGTGCACGATTTCCAGAACGGCAAGCTGGGCTGATCCGCGCCCTTCACCCTTCTTTACCAACGCTCATCGCACGCTCACAGACGAGAAACTTCGGGCGACCACACTGCATCCCAAGGGTTCCAGTTCGGCACCCCTTCTCCAGGAAAGGAAGCTCCATGTTTCAACGTTCCCGCCATCTGTTTGCCGTCGGCCTGATCGCCGGCGCCACCGCACTCGCCGCCTCGGCCCAGACCGCGCCCGACACCTCGGCCACGACCGCCACGCCGGCCACGGCCGCCCAGCCTGCCCACCCGGGCATGAAGAAGGAGCGCGACCCGGCCAAGCGTTTCGAGAAGATGCAGCAGCGCCGCACCGAACGGCTCGCCGCACTCAAGGACAAGCTCAAGCTTGAGGCGGGCCAGCAATCCGCGTGGGACAGCTTTGCCCAGGCACAGCAGCCGCCGGCACCGCCGCAGGCCGACCAGCGCATGAAGCGTGAGGACTTCGCCAAGCTCACCACGCCGCAGCGCCTTGACCTGATGCAGAAGCGCCAGGCCGAGCGCCAGGCCCGGTTCGAGCAGCGCGCGACCGCCACCCGCAGCTTCTACGCGGCACTCACGCCCGAGCAGCAGAAGACCTTCGATGCCGAGTCGCTGCGCTTCGGCCCCGGCGGCGGTCCCCGCCCCGGCCATCCGCACGGCCCGCATCACGGACACGGCCAGCCGCCGGCGCCCGAAAAGAGCTGAGGTCCCCGCGGGCGGGGCAAGCCCGCCCATCCACCCCGTGCCGGCGGGCCTCGTAGGCCGCCGGCCGTTTCATGTGTAGGACGCCCGTTGTCACGCTCCGCGTTCCTCGAACTCCGGGACTGTCCTACAGGCAGCGCGGCGGCGTGCCACTACAACCGGGGGGTGCACGCCACCACGCCCCAAACCTCTCCCGCCGCAGGCCAAGCGTCATCCTTGTCCATCAAGGTGATGACCGTCAACACGCACAAGGGCTTCACGGCGCTCAACCGGCGGTTCATCCTGCCGGAACTGCGCGAAGCCGTACGCACGGTCGGGGCCGACGTGGTGTTCCTCCAGGAGGTGCTCGGCACGCACTCGCGGCACGCGAGCCGTGTGCATGGCTGGCCCGAGGCGCCGCACTACGAATTCCTGGCCGACAGCATCTGGCCGCAGTTTGCCTACGGGCGCAACGCGGTCTATCCGCGCGGGCACCACGGCAATGCGCTGCTGTCGAAGTTTCCGATCGTCCACGATCGCAATCACGACGTGTCCATCGAAGGCCCGGAACGCAGAGGCCTGCTCCACTGCGCCTTGCAACTGCCGGGACGGCCGGTCCAGGTGCACGCCATCTGCGTGCACCTGGGCCTGGCGGAGCACCACCGCGCGCAGCAGCTCGAACTGCTGTGCCGCATCGTGCAGGACGAGGTGCCCAAGGACGCGCCGCTGATCGTCGCGGGCGACTTCAACGACTGGCGTGGACGCGCGCACAAGGTGCTCGAAGATGCGGTCGGCCTGCGCGAGGTGTTCCTCAAGGCCTATGGCCGCGCGGCACGCACCTTCCCGGCGCACTTCCCGGTCCTGGCGCTCGACCGCATCTACGTGCGTAATGCCTCGATCTATGCCCCGCTGGCGCTGCCGCGGCGGCCATGGGCGCACCTGTCCGACCACGCGCCGCTGGTCGCGGAGATCAACCTGTGAGCCGGCGCGTGATCGGCCACGGCCAATGGGTGCCGGGCAACCGCGTCGACCTGCTGGAAAACGGCGAGGAGTTCTATCCGCGCCTGTACGAAGCCATCGGGCAGGCCAAGAAGGAAGTGGTCATCGAGACCTTCATCCTGTTCGAGGACCCGGTGGGCAAGGAATTGCACGCGGCGCTGGTCGCCGCCGCAAAGCGCGGCGTGCGGGTCGACGTGCTGGTGGACGGCTTTGGATCGCCCGATCTGTCCGTCGAATTCCTCAAGGAACTCAAGGATGCCGGCGTCAACCTGCGCGTGTTCGACCCGGGAACGCGCCTGCTCGGCCAGCGGCTGAACCTCATCCGGCGCATGCACCGCAAGATTGCCGTCATCGACGCGGAGCGCGCGTTCGTCGGCGGCATCAATTTCTCGCACGACCACCTGCGCAGCTTCGGGCACATGGCCAAGCAGGACTACACGGTCGAGTTGACCGGCCCGATCGTCACCGAGATCCACCGCTTCGTGCTGCATGCGATCGCCGTCGGCGCGAAAGGCTCGCGCTGGTTCCGCCGCCGCCTGCGCGAGACGGAGCCGTCCAGCCTGCCTGACGCCGGCCCGGCCGAGGTGATGTTCGTCACACGCGACAACCGACGGCACACGGACGACATCGAGCGCCACTACCGGGCCGCCATCCGCAGCGCGCGGCACCGCATCGTCATCGCCAACGCGTACTTCTTTCCAGGCTACCGGCTGATCAAGGCTCTGCGCCGCGCGGCGCGCCGAGGCGTCGACGTCCGCCTGATCCTGCAGGGCGAGCCCGACATGCCGATCGTCAAGACCGCGGCCAGCCTGCTCTACCACCACCTGCTGCACGCCGGCGTGAAGATCTACGAGTACTGCGAGCGGCCGCTGCACGGCAAGGTCGCGCTGGTGGACGACGTATGGAGCACGGTCGGCTCGAGCAACCTCGATCCGCTCAGCCTGTCGCTCAACCTCGAGGCCAACGTGATGGTGCGCGACCGCGCATTCAACGAAGAGCTTTGGCGCAATCTCGACAACCTGATGAGCAACTCGTGCAAGAGCATCGAGACCGGCGAGTTGTCCACGGAATGGAGCGGCTGGCGGCTGGTGCGCAGCTTCTTCGTCTTCCACTTCCTGCGCTATTACCCCAGCTGGGCCGGCTGGCTGCCGCGCCATGTGCCGCGCATGCAGCCGCCGGAGGCGCAATGGCCCCAGTTGATCCAGGTCGAAAAAGGCGAGGACAGCCAACCGGGACGGGCATGACCGCCGCGCCAGCCGCCGAGCCGGGCCATTCGCACAAGGCCTGGTGGCGCTGGGGCCGGCGCATCGTCCTGCTGGTCTTCTTCCTGGCCGTGGCCGCGCTGCTGGTGCGCCAGGCGCGCACCATCGACTGGAGCGACGTGCTGCAGGCGATCGGCCAGCTGCCGTTGCACACGGTGCTGGCGGCCATCGGCGTGACCGCCGTGAGCCACGCCATCTACAGCACCTACGACCTGTTCGGCCGCAGCCTGACAGGCCACACGCTGCGCGCCCGCACGGTGATGGGCATCGCCTTCATCAGTTATGCCTTCAACCTCAACCTGGGCTCGATGGTGGGCGGCATCGCTTTCCGCTTCCGCCTGTACGCGCGGATGGGGCTGGCGCCGAACCAGATCACGCGCATCGTGGCCATGAGCCTGCTGACCAACTGGAGCGGCTACCTGCTCGCGGCCGGCATCGCCTTCTTCTTCTGGCCGCCGGAACTGCCGCCGGGCTGGAAGCTCGACAGCGGCGGGCTGCGTGTGGTGGGCGCGGTGGCGCTGGGCGTGGCTGCCGCCTACATCGCGCTGTGCGCCTGGGCCCACGGGCGCCACTGGATGGTGCGCGGCCACCGCATCGAGCTACCGGGGCTGCGCATGGCCCTGCGCCAGGTGCTGCTCGGCGCCGTCAACTGGTGCGTGCTGGGCGTCGTCGTGTGGCTGTTGCTTCAGGGCCGCGTCGACTATCCCCACGTGCTGACCGTGCTGCTCTGCGCCGTGGTGGCCGGCCTCATCGTGCGTGTGCCCGGCGGGGTCGGGGTGTTGGAAACCGTGTTCGTCGCGTTGCTGGACTATCGGGTGCCGCAAAGCGAACTGCTGGCGGCCCTGCTGGCCTACCGCGCCGTCTACTACCTGCTGCCGCTGGCGCTCGCGGCCGTGGCCTACGCCGCCACCGAGGTGCATGCGCGCCGCCTGCGCGCGGCGGCACGCGCCAAGGCCGCTCAGAAGCGGTACGCGTAGCGCAGCCGCAGGAAGGTCTCGCCCGGGTTCGGCAGCCGGATGTCGGCGTTCGAGAAATGCTGGATCCGCAAGCCCAGCTCGTGCTGCCCATGGTCACCGAGGCTCAGCCCCATGCCGATGGCTTCGGTGAACTGGAAGCGGGTGCTGAACTGCCGCTCGGGCGTGTGATAGAGCCGGTCCATCAGGCTGCCGCCAAGGCCCAGTTCGCCGTACCAGGGCGAGCGGCCCTCGTCGAAGCGGTAGCGCCAGTACAGCGCCGCGCCGACCTGTGCAAAGTTGGTGTGGCTGTCGAAATCGTCCTGGGCGTTCCAGTTGTTCAGGAACAGGTCCCAGTAGAACGAGTGCGCGCCGCCGGCCGGCAAGGCGTCCAGTTTCCAGGGCAGCAGCACGCCGATCCCGGCCACCCAGGTGCCGACGTCGAGATCGGCCACCGGAACGCCGCCAGCGTCGAAATAGACGCCGCGTGCCTGGTCACCGAACGCGAGCGCGGTGCCCGGCGCCGCGACCGAAACCGCCAGAAACAGCGCCAGCCACCAGGGCCGATTGCGCAAAGTACCTGCGCGCTGCGCAGGAAGGGCTTTTTCGTTCCAGTTCTTTTTCTTCTTCATGAAACTAGCGAGTAACGACTGACACCTATTGCACCGCTTTGACGGCCGAGTCCGTGTCGGATTTCGCCTTCCGGTGACGCCGGACAGCGCAGCACGGCTGACTCAGGGCGGCGCCACCACCAGCCGCACCAGCGTGATTTCCGAAGGCGCGCCGAAACGCTTTGGCGGGCCCCAGTAACCCGTGCCGCGGCTGACGTAGATCCACATGTCCTGCAGCCGGTGCAGGCCGGCCGTGAACGGCTGCTGAAGCGGCACGAAGAAGTTCCAGGGGAAGAACTGGCCGCCATGCGTGTGGCCCGACAACTGCAGCTGGTAGCCGGCCTGCGCGGCCGCCTCGGCCGAGCGCGGCTGGTGCGCCAGCAGCAGGCGGGTCGCCACTTGCGGCGGCGCGTCGAGCAGCGCGGCGACCGGGTCGCTGGCGTGCGCCGCGTCGAAATGGGCGGCGGTGAAGTCGGTAACGCCGGCGACCACGAGGGCGCTTTCGTTCACCTCCTCGTCCGTCTGCGCGCCATAGGGGTCGCGCGCCTGCAGCACCACGTGCTCGTTCATCAGCACGTTCAGGCCCAGGCGCCGCAACTCGGCAACCCAGGCGTCGGCGCCGGCGTAGTACTCATGGTTGCCGGTCACCACATAGGTGCCGTGGCGGGCCTTGAGCCGCGCCAGCGGGGCGATGTGCCGCCGCAGGTCGCCCACGCTGCCGTCGACCAGGTCGCCGGTGATCGCGATCATGTCCGCGCCCAGCCGGTTGACGGACTCGACGATCCGCTCGATGTAGCGCACGCGAATCGTCGGCCCGACGTGGATGTCGCTGAGCTGCGCGATGGTGAAGCCGTCGAGCCCGGCCGGAAGCCGGTCGATCGGCACGTCGACGCGGCGCACCGCCGCCGTGCGCCTCGCATTGAAATAGCCGATCAGCGTCACGAGGCTGGCCAGCAGCACGGCGGCGCCGGCGCTGAGCACGCGGCGCGACTGCATGGCCTGGCGCGACCCGTCGCCCAGCGCGGTCCACAGCCAGTCGCCCAGCAGGAACACTTCCCTGAACAGCGCGAACACCAGCAGCGAGGAAAACCACCCCATCGAGATCAGGCCGACCCACTGCAGCCAGACCGGCATCCGCCGGCGCCGCGCCAGCAGGGGCAGCGGCATCGTGAAGGCGGACACCAGCAGCAGCACGGCCAGCACCGGCCAGGCCGCCGTGAGCTGCGCCACGCCTGGCAGCAGGCGCAGCGCCAGCAGAACGTGCAGCAGCGCGACGAGGACGGTGGCAGGAAGAATTCGCATGGATCAGGCACCCGGGTCCGTCAGTATGCTGCAGCGCAGCAGACTTTGCTGGCGGCAGATGCGCTGCTACTGGGTGCTGGCGGTGGAGACGCCGGCGCCGGCCGGCCATTCGAAGACGCTGTGCGTCGAACTGCCGGCATTGACCAGGATCTGGCGCGAAAGGACCTTACCGTCGAAGGCAGCCTCGACCGTGTAGCGGCCCGGGTCGAGGCGCACGACCATGATCGGGCCGCCCGAGAGCACCTGGTCGAGCACCACTTCGCCATTGTCCTTGCGCACCGTCACCTTGACGTTGGCGGCAAAGTCCGCACGCTGGCCTTCGGCCATGGCGAATTCGAACGAAGCAGGCCAGCGCGGCTCGACCGTGCGCATCAGCTGGGCTTCGTCGCTGCCGATGCCGCCACTCATGTATTCCACGCCGTGGCTCATCCGGATGGGCGGGTTGTAGGTGGTCGCGTGCGCGGCAGCGGCCAGCAGCAGCATGGTGAATGCGGCAATCGGCGGCGTGCGGGTCAGAAAGCGGGCGGTGGGGGTACGGGCCATGGCCGTCAGCCTTTCTTTGTGACGTGGCCAACACGGCCACGGCAAGGACTTTGACTGTACAGGCTTAGGGCGGGCTTAACGCCCGCGCTACGGCGCCTACAGCGCCGCCTGGGCGCGCACAGGCTCGCCCAGGTTGGACGGCCACACGAACAGCGCGTGCGCGGCGCCTCCCTGGAGCACCGTGACGCGCTGGATCAAGGTCAGCCCGTCGAGCGTCGCCTCGACCGTGTAGGTGCCCGGGCGCAGCCTTGCCAGCAGATAGGGGCCGTCGGCGCGAACGTCCATCAGCTGGAAGTCGTTGTAGGCGTCGCGCACCCGAAGGCGCACGCCGGCAACCGCGCTGCGGTCGCCGCCGGCACGTTGGTTGATGGCGAACTGGAAGCTCGCCGCCCAACGCGGCGCAACCATCTCCATGAAGGCGGATTCGTCGTGGCCGCTGCCCCCGCACATGTATTCGATGCCTTGCGCAGACATCTGGATCGGCGGATTGACCAGCGGCACCGCGGCGTGGGCAATGGCGCAGGCACCCCAAACGGCCACGGACGCGGCCAGCGGCCGCCAGGAAAAGGAAATTCGGTTCATCGGGCGGTTCGGATTGAAAGCAGAAGTGGTCGACCAGGACCCAAAGCAAAAGCCGGGCGCGCTAGGCCTACGAACTTTGTAACGGAAAGGGTTACGTCTTGACGACAGGGCAAACCCTTCACTTGTCCACGCCGAACCGCGGCGGAACGGCCGATCGGCCGCAGCGTCTTTGCGACGCCTGTTTATCCAGTGGTGCGTGCCACTTGTACCTATCTCTTGTTCTTAAGGTATTAATTCAAATTAGTAGTAGTAGTAGAGGGCGCGCCGCGCTGTGGAAATCAACCTTTTTTCCAATGATTTCAGTCACTTGGGCGTGCCTGACCACTGTGCGTAGCCACGCTTTCGCGATGTACCCGCCAGGCGAACAACTCCGGCCGGCAAGGCGCGCCTGTGGACAAGCACCCGCTTGTCAGAAAAATGTCCCCAGAGTTGTGCTTTGACAGCCCGCCGCAGACCCGTTAAAGGGGATTCCGGGCGTGAGAAACCCACTGATGAATTTTTAAGCAGTCTGTTGATTGATGAGGAAAATCAACGACTTGCGATGGCCTTACAGAAAACTCCTGAACTTATTCACAGAGTTACCCAAGGTTTGTGGGGAGAAGCGCGCAGACGCGCGCCTGGCCACCGGAAGGCAAAAAAAAAGCGCGCGGGCCTTTCAGCCCGCGCGCTCGTTGGTGGGTTCGGTCGTTCAGACGTTGCGGAGGTCGCGCCGGAGGATCTTGCCGACCGTGGATTTGGGCAGGGCATCGATGAAACGCACCAGCTTGGGCGCCTTGTAGCCGGTCAGCTCCTTGCGGCAGAACTCGATCACGTCGGCCTCGGTGAGCGTGGCGCCGGGCACCTTCACCACAAAGAGCTTGACCGCTTCGCCGGTCTTGTCGTCCGGCACCCCTATGCACGCGCATTCGGCGACGCCGGGGCAGGCGCTGGCAATCGCCTCGACGTCGTTCGGATAGACGTTGAAACCCGAGACGATGATCATGTCCTTCTTGCGGTCCACGATCTTGAGAAACCCGCGCTCGTCGAACACGCCGATGTCACCGGTACGGAAGTAGCCGTCGGGGGTGAAGGCCGCGGCGTTGGCTTCCGGCTTTTCCCAATACCCGCTCATGACGTTCGGCCCCTTGACGCAGATCTCGCCGGCGCTGCCGATGGTCACTTCATGGTCGCTGTCGTCGAGCAGCTTGACGTCGCTCGATGGCATGGGAAGTCCGGTCGTGCCCGTGAATTCGGCAACCGCGGCCGGGTTGAACGACAGGACCGGGCTGGTCTCCGACAGGCCGTAGCCCTCGCGGATGAAATGCCCGGTGACGGCCTTCCAGCGGTCGGACACGGTGCCGATGATCGCCGAGCCGCCGCCGGCGGCCAGGCGCAGGCGCGACCAGTCGACCTCGGCGAGCTTGGGCTGCATGGTCAACCCGGCATACAGCGTGTTGACGCCGGTGATGACCGAGGGGCGAGCCTGGCGCAGCGTTTCGACGAAGCCGTCCATGTCGCGCGGGTTCGCCACCAGCCAGTTCTCGGCGCACACGTCGAAGTAGCTGATGAAGTTCACCATCAGCGCGAAGATGTGATACAGCGGAATGGCCGTGACAACCACTTCCTCGGCCTCGCGCAGGGCCGCCGGCATGAAGGCGCCGAACTGCGCGACGTTGGACAGCAGGTTGCCATGCGACAGGCACGCGCCCTTGGACAGGCCGGTCGTGCCGCCCGTGTATTGCAGGAACAGCAGGTCGTCGGGGGATTGCGCCACCGGCGTGTGCTGCTGCCCCTCGCCTTCGGCCAGCGCGTCGACCATGCGCACGGCGCCGGTCAGGCGCGCATCCACCGGCGGGCTGGGCAGCTTGCTGTCGGCCGACAGGTCCAGGCCGACCGTGACCACCGTATGCACCGGCGTGTTGCCCACGATCTCGGCCAGGGTGGGCGTGGAGCCGTTGTAGGCCACGATGATCGTGGAGCCCGAGTCCTTGAGCTGGTGCTCGAGCTCGCGCGGCGTGTAGAGCGGATTGACGTTCACCTGCACCGCGCCGGCGCGGATGATGCCCAGCATCGCGACCGGGAAGGCCAGGATGTTCGGCGTCATCACCGCTACCCGGTCGCCCTTCTTGACCCCCCGCGCCTGCAGCCAGGCCGCGAAATTGCGCGACAGGCGGTCGACCTCGGCGTAGGTCAGCGTCTGGCCGAAGGACCGAAAGGCCGCCTTTTCGGGGTGGCGCTTCATGGCCGCCTCCATCATGGCGGTGACGCTCGGATACCGGTGGGGTGGAATTTCGGCCGGAATGCCGTAGGTCTTGTAGGTGGCGAGCCAGGGGCGGGGTTGCATGGGAGGTCCTCCTTCATCTTTCCTGCGGTGTCTCTGCCGCAGGGTCTCGGTCATTGAATCGTTGGCGCCCGAAAGCGTCGTGGTTGCGCAATTCGCGGACGAGATTCTGCCCACAACCGTGACCGGGCAGTCGCGAGACCACGGCCTGGCGAGTGGGATTGCGGCGCTGCGGCGCGGCGAGCCAACCCGGGCGGGTTTGCCGGCCCCAGCCGGCCGCACACGAATTCGGGGCGATGGCCGACACGCCAACGCGCCGTGCGGGACCTAAGCTGCGGCGTCACTTATTGAAGGAGTTTCACTATGAACCGTTGCGGCATTTTCCTGCGCGCCTCTCTGGCCGCGGGCGTTGCGGCCGCCGCGCTGACAGGCTGCGGGATGATGAGTTCGTCGAACACGGCGACATTCAGCGGCACCTTGAACGGCGCGAGCGAAGTCCCGCCCAACATGACCAGCGGCAGCGGCACGGCCCAGGCGACGCTCAACAAGGACACCAACCTGCTCAAGTACAAGATCACGTACACGGGCCTGACCGGTCCGGCTACGGCGGCGCACTTCCACGGCCCGGCACCGGCCGGCGCCAACGCCGGCGTGGTGATCCCGTTCGCCAAGCCCGCCAGCCCGATCGAGGGCGAAGTCACGCTCACGCCGGCCCAGGCCGCCGACCTGCTGGCCGGCAACTGGTACGCCAACGTCCATACGGCCGCCTACGGCGCCGGCGAGATCCGGGGGCAGATGCTGCCGAGGTAATGCGCTAAAAATTCGATCAAAACCTTCTGAATATTGACCGATAGAGATTAATTCCCGGCGCTAACCTGCGAGCGATCCGACCACAAAGGACGCTCCATGTTTTTGCTACGAATCGCGCGCCGCGCCCGCCTGGTGGCCTGCCTGGCCATCGGGCTGGCCTCCTCGCTGGGCCTCATCGCGCCGTCCGCCGCCCAGACGGCGGACGCGCCGCTCAAGCCCGTCACCATCGCCCTGGGCACCCAGGTCGTCAACGTCACCTATCCCTGGCTGACACTGCCGATCGCATTGGGCTACTGGAAGGCCGAAGGCTACGACGTCAGGATCGTGACGACCGGCGGCTCGCTGCAGGGCATCCAGCAGATGATGGCCGGAGGCGTCGACTTCGCGCAGGTGAACTCGACCGGCCTGATCCAGGCGAACGCCGACAACAACGTCGCCGTGCGAGGCCTGATGGGCACCGGCGTGATCGACTGGGGCATCGGTGTGCCGCAGGACAGCCCGATCAAGTCCGTGGCCGATCTCAAGGGCAAGAAGATCGGCATCTTCAGCCTGGGCACCGGCGGCATGCCGCTGCTCAAGGGCTACCTGCGCGCCAACGGCATCGATCCGCAGACCGACGTGCAGATCATCGCCACCGGCGCCGGCGCACCCGCGCTCGAGGCGATGCGCTCGGGGCGGGTGCAGGCGCTGATGTTCTGGGGCTCGGCGCTGACCGGCTTCGAGAACGCCGGCGCCAGGCTGCGCATCCTGTTCGACCCCGCCTGGCGTTCGCTGCCGGACTTCACCTTCGCCACCATGCAAAGAACGATCGACGCCGATCCGGCGATGGTCGAGGCGATATCGCGCGGGGCCGCCAAGGCGACGCTGTTCGCGCAGACCAACCCCGACTGCGCACGGCAGATCCACTGGAAGGCTTTCCCCGGCACCAAGCCCACGGGCGCCGACGAGGCGACCCTGGCCAAGTGGGACCTGGCATTGCTCAAGACGCAACTCGAGACGATGGCGGACGCCCAGCGCATGAACGGCGCCAAACTGATCGGCTCGATGAGCCCGGCTGCCTACGGCCGCATGCAGGACCTGATGCTCAAGGACGGATTGATCAAGCGCACGCTGCCGCCCGAGTCGATGCTCCATCTCAAGCCCGGCTTTGCCGAGGCCATCAACCGTTTCGACCACGACGCCGTCATCGCCGCCGCGAAGGCCTGCAAGGGCTTGTGAGATGACGCCCGAGCAATTCGTGGCGGGCCTTCCCAAGGCCGAGCTGCACATGCATATCGAGGGCTCGATCGAGCCCGACCTCTTCCTGCGGCTGGCGCGGCGCAACGACGTGGCCATCCGCTGGGACAGCGAGGACGCACTGCGCGCGGCCTACCACTTCGAAGACCTGCAGGACTTCCTCGATCTCTACTACGACGGCTGCCGCGTGCTGGTGCAGGCGTGCGACTTTCACGACGTGACGTACGCCTACCTGGCGCGCGCGCACGCCGACCGGGTCACGCATGCCGAGATGTTCCTCGGCCCGCAGGGCCACACGAGCCGCGGCGTTCCGCTGGCGACGGTGATGGAAGGCGTGCTCGCCGCAATGGCGGCGGCACAGACCGACCTTGGCATCACCTCGGGGTTGATCGTGGTCGCGCAGCGCCACCGCAGCCAGGACGAGGCGCTGGCGCTGCTGGAGGCATTGCAGCCTTGGTATGACCGGCTGCTCGGCTTCGGGCTGGGTGGCGCCGAGGTCGGCAACCCGCCGTCGAAGTTCGCGGAGTTCTTCCGGCGCTGCCGGGACCGCGGCTTCAAGGCGGTGGCCCACGCGGGCGAGGAAGGCCCGGCCGCCTACGTGCGCGAGGCCGTCGAACTGCTGCAGGTGCAGCGCCTGGACCACGGCAACGCCTGCCTCGACGACCCCGACCTCGTCGGGATGCTGGCGCAGCGGCGCATACCGCTGACGGTGTGCCCGCTGTCGAACCTCAAGCTGCGTGTGGTGTCGTCGATGTCTCGGCATCCGCTCAAGCAGCTGATGGACGCCGGCCTGTGCGTGACGGTCAATTCCGACGACCCCTCGTTCTTCGGAGGCTACGTGAACGAGAACTACCTGGCCTGCCAGCGCGCGCTCGGTCTCGGCCTCGACGAGCTCGCAGGCCTGGCCCGCAACAGCTTCGAGGCGGCGTTCATCCCCGCCGGCCAACGGCAATCGTCGCTCGCGTCGATCGACGCCTGGCTCGCCCAAGCGCGCGGCGCGCAGGCCTGCACATGAGCGCCGTCCTCCAGTTGCCGAGCCAGCGCAATGCCAGGCCGGACGACCCCACCGTGACGCCGGCATTCCGTTTCGACGGGCTGCACAAGACGTTCAAGTCCAAGGACGGCTCGGACGTCGTCGCCCTGCACGACGTGAGCTTCAGCGTGCGGCCCGGCGAGTTCGTCACCGTCGTCGGGCCCAGCGGATGCGGAAAGAGCACGCTGCTTCGCATCCTGGCCGGGCTCGAGCGCGGCAGCCGCGGCACCGTCGAGCTGGGCGGCCGCCGGCATGCCGGGCCCAGCCGGGAGATCGGCGTGGTGTTCCAGGCGCCGGTGCTGCTGCCCTGGCGCAACATCCTGGACAACGTTCTGGTGCCCGCGCAGATCCAGGGGCGCGACCGTGGCACGGCCCGCGAACGCGCGCGGCACTACTTGCAGCTGGTCGGCCTGGCCGGCTTCGAGACCAAGTATCCCGGCGAACTGTCCGGCGGCATGCAGCAGCGCGTGGGCATCGCGCGGGCCCTGGTCAACGACCCGATGCTGCTGCTGATGGACGAGCCGTTCGGCGCGCTCGATGCCATGACGCGCGAGACCATGAACGTCGAACTGCTCAAGCTGCGCGAGCGCACCGGCGCCACCATCATGCTGGTCACGCACAGCATTCCGGAGGCGGTGTTCCTCGGCGACCGTGTCGTCGTCATGTCGCCGCGCCCGGGCCGCGTCACGCAGGTCATCGACGTGGACCTGCCGGCCGCCCGGTCGCTGGACCTCATCAACACAGAGCGGTTCGGCGCCTACGTGTCCGAGATCCGCTCGAACCTGAACGCCAGCGGAGGGCTCGACTGATGAGCACCAGCGGAGCCGAAATCGAAGCCGGGTCGCAGGCCGACCCGCCCACCCCCTGGATGACGCCCGGCCGTCGCAGGGTACTGATGCTGGCTGTCCTGGTCGCCGTACTGGCGCTGTGGCACCTGTGCGTGAGTGCATTCGCCGTTTCCCACCTGATCTTCCCCGGGCCACTGGGCGTGGCGCGCGCCGTCTACGACGTGCTGGCCTCCGGCGAGATCTGGCCGCACCTGTGGATCACGCTCTACGAGATCCTGGCCGGCTTCGCGCTGGGCGCGCTGGCCGGCTTCGTGCTCGGCGCATTGATCGGGCAGAGCGCCGTGCTGGAGGCGGTGCTGTATCCGTACGTGGTGGCATTCCAGACCGTGCCGAAGGTGGCGGTGGCGCCGCTGTTCGTGCTGTGGTTCGGCTTCGACACCGCATCGAAGGTCGTCATCACCGCCACCATCGTCTTCTTCCCGGTGCTGGCCAACACCATCGTGGGGCTGCGCTCGGCGCCGCGGGACCAGATCGACCTCATGCGCGCGTTCACGGCCTCGACCTGGCATGTGTTCCGCATGGTTCGGCTGCCGCATGCGCTGCCCTATGTGTTCGCGGGGCTGGACATCGGCATCGTGCTTGCCGTCATCGGCGCGATCGTCGGCGAGTTCGTCGGTGCCCAGGCCGGGCTGGGCTATCTGATCCTGCAGAGAAACTTCTCCATGGATGCGGCCGGCATGTTCGCCATCCTGATCGTGCTTTCGCTCATCGGCATCGTGCTGCACGGGCTGATGAAGGCGATCGCGCGGCGCGTGATTTTCTGGGCCGATGCATTCACCGACCTGTCCCGCGGCACCTGAGACATCCCAACAGCACAAAAGGAAAAGTGCACCATGACTCCCACCGAACAACAGCTCTACGCCCCGCGCCGGGCTTCCGCCGAGGAAATGCCGATACTCGACCTGGGCCCCTGGCTGGCCGGCGGCCCGATCGGCCCCCTGGTCGAACAGTTCAAGGCGGCTTGCACCAACACCGGCTTCTTCTACGTCAGGAACCACGGCGTGGCGCAAGAGACCATCGAGCGCGTGTTCGATGCCACCCGCTCCTACATGTCCCTGCCGATGGAAGAGCGCCTGAAGGACAAGATCGACGAGCGCTTCCGCCGGGGCTTCATGCCGATGGGCGTGACTCAGCACCCGGGCCACAAGCCGGACCTGAAGGAGAGCTATGAACTCGGCCTGGACCTTCCATTGACCGACCCCGATGTCGCCGGCGGGCGGCCCCTGCACGGGCCGAACCGCTGGCCGGCGGACAAGCCCTGGCTCGAGTCCGCAGCCATGGCGTATTTCAACGCGACCATCGCGCTCGGGCTCAACCTGCTGAAGATCTTCGCGGTTGCGGTGGGTAAGGAGGAAGGCTTCTTCCTGCAGTACGCGAAGAAGCCGATGGTCCAGGCCCGGCTGTTCCACTACCCGCCGCAGGCATCGTTCACGAATCTCGAACTGGGTGCCGCCGCCCACACCGACTACGGCATGCTGACACTGCTGGCGCAGGATCCGATCGGCGGCCTCGAGCTGTGCACGCGAAGCGGCGAGTGGGTGGCGGCGCCCTATGTCGAAGGCACGCTGGTCGTCAACCTGGGCGACCTGGTGAAGGTATGGACCAACGACGTGTATGTCTCGAACCCGCACCGCGTGGCCAACCGTACCGGCAAGGAGCGCTATTCGGTGCCGACCTTCTTCAACCTCGACTACGACACGCCGGTCGCCTGCCTGCCGGAGTTCATGCCTGCGCAAGGCGGGCCCAGGCACGCGCCGATCAAGTCGGGCGACTACCTCGTGAGCCGCTTCTCGGCCGTGCAGAAGTACAAGACGCCGGCCGAGCTCGCGGCCGCCGCAGCCTGAGCGCTCAGCCGGCCGGCCGCTTCGCTGGCGGCGCGGCGTGCCGTTCCGCCGCCTCGAGCTCAGCGGTGAGTTCCGACAGGAAGGTGGCCACCGGGATGGGCAGGTTCCGTCCCCGGTGGACACACAGGGCCAGGCGCTGCGGCCGCGCGCGCGGGTCCTTCAGCGGGATGTAGGCGCCGGCGCGTGGGCGGGCGAGCGGGTCTTCCAGCGGCGTGGTCGTGAACGTCAGGCACATGCCTTCGGCCGCGACGTTGCGCATCAGCTCGTACGAATTGGTCTCGAGCGTGATGCGTGGCCGGATCTTCGCCTTGGCCAGCATCTCGTCGTACTGCTGCTTGGCCCACAGGGAGGAGTCTAGGGAGGAGAAGCCGTACTCGGCGCAATCGGACAGGCGCAGGGCCTTGAAGCGCTCCAGCGGGTGCCCGCTCGGCACCAGGACGAACAGCGGCAGCAGGCGCGAGTAGACGACCGAGAGGTCCTTGAACGCGATGTCGCCGAAGGTGAAGCACGCATCGAGGTCGTCCGACAGGACCATTTCCGCCAGCCGCGGGCTTCCGGCCACCTGCACGCTGAACGAGATGCCCGGGAAGCGCTTGGAGAACCGGGCGAAGAACTGCGGCATCAGGTCGCGCGTGAGCGACTCGGGCATGCCGAAGTTGACGTGGCCCCGCTTGAGCCCCTGCAGCGCCTCGATCTCCGAGTACAGCCGCCCGGCCTCCTTGCTCACGCTCTTGTAGTAGCGCATGAGGATCTCGCCGGCGGCCGTGAGCTTGACCTTGCCCCGCCCCTGGCGCCGCTCCAGCAGCGGCGCGCCGAGCGAATCCTCCAGCATCGTCAGCTGCCGGCTGATGGCCGACGCCGCAACGTAGAGGTTCTCGGAAGCCGCGCGGATGGAGCCGGTGCGCACGACTTCGGCGAAGTAGCGCAGCGAAGTGGTAGAGACGAGATTCAAGGGGCGGGAACCGTGGGCGTTGGTGGGATGAGTTGCGAATATATCGAGACGAAGGCAGGTGGCACGCCCCTTGCACGGCCTGAACTCCGGCAGGCCGGCCGTCCACGCGGGCAGCTGCGGCGCCGATCCACCACCAGGAGTACTTCGCATGTCTTCGTCCCGCCGCGCGCTTCTCAAGGGCGCCTCGATCGCCGGTGTCGCACTTGCCGTGCCCGCCGTCACCCAGGCGCAGCAAAGCTTCAACTGGAAGATGACCAGCGCCTACGGGAAGGGGGCGCCCTTCTACATGGAGGGCCCGGGCAGCGCGACCGACCTGGCCAGGCGCATCGAGGCGATGTCCGGCGGGCGCCTGAAGATCCAGGTCTACGGCGCCGGCGAGCTGATTCCCGCACTCGAAGGCTTCGACGCGGTGCGGGCCGGCACCGTGGAGATGAACCACGCCAACAGCTACTACTGGACCGGCAAGACCTTTGCCGCGCAGTATTTCTGCGCGGTTCCGTTCGGCCTGAACTTCCAGGGTATCAATGGCTGGCTGTACGACGGCGGCGGCCAGGAACTGTGGAACGAGGTCTATGCACCCTTCGGCATGGTCGCGCTGCCGTGCGGCAACACGGGCGTGCAGATGACCGGCTGGTTCAAGAAGGAGATCAAGTCGGCCGACGACCTCAAGGGATTGAAGATGCGCATTCCGGGCTTGGCCGGGCGCGTCTATGCCGCGCTCGGCGTCGACGTGAAGCTGCTGCCCGGCGGCGAGATCTTCCCGGCGCTCGAGCGTGGCGTGATCGACGCGGCCGAGTTCGTCGGCCCGTTCCTCGACCGCAAGCTCGGCCTGCAGAAGGCCGCCAAGTACTACTACACCACCGGATGGCACGAGAGCGCCACCGTCTCCGAACTGCTGATCAACAAGGCCGCGTGGGACAAGCTGCCCAAGGACCTGCAGGCCGTGGTGACCAATGCGTCTGCCGCCTGCAACGTCATCAGCGAAGCCTGGTGCCAGCGCAACAATGCCGAGGCGATGGACGACCTGGTGCGCAACCAGGGCGTGATCGCCAGGCCCCTGCCCGACGACGTCGTCCGCAAGCTGCGCGAAGCCACCGCGCAGGTGCTTGCCGAAGCCGTGGCCAAGGACGCCATGACGAAGAAAGTGCACGACTCGTACATGGCCTACCAGAAGAAGTACGCGGCCTGGGCGCGCTACAGCGAAGGCCCCTACCTCGACAAGATCCTGGACGTCTGAGCCGGCATGGCGACGACGAACCCTCCCGGCGCGGCGGGCGCCGGAACGAGCGCGGCGCTGCGCGGCATTGCCGCCGTCGACGCGCTGGTCGACCGCATCGGCCGCGCCGCGGCGTGGCTGACGATGGCCATTGCCCTGCTGATGGCCGTGGACGTGCTGCTGCGCTACGCCTTCAGCATTGGCTCGGTGTGGGCGCAGGAGCTCGAATGGCATCTGCTGTCGCCGCTCGTGCTGTTCGGCATGACCTATGCGCTGCAGAAGGGTGACCACGTCCGGGTCGACGTGCTCTATGCGCGGTATTCCCCGCGCTGGCAGGCGGCGGTCGACCTGCTGGGGGCCGTGCTCGCGGTGGCGGTGGCCGTGCTCGTGGTGCGCTACTCGCTTGCCTATGTCGGCCAGTCGTACGCCATCGGCGAAATCTCCGCCGACCCCGGCGGGCTGACGCACCGCTGGATGCTCAAGGCGCTCATTCCGATCGGCTTTGCGCTGTTCGCGGTGCAGGCCCTGGCGCAGGGCGTGGACGCGCTGCTGCGGGTGAGCGGCGCGGTGCCCGCGGCACGGCAGGCGGGCGACGCGTGATGGCGCCCGAATGGCTGGCGCTCGGCCTGCTGGGCGGCTTCTTCCTGATGCTGATGATCGGCATTCCGGTGGGCATCACCCTGGCGGCCAGCGGCTTCGTCTTCGGCTTCCTGGGCTTTGGCGAGACGCTCTTTCACCTGTTGCCCGCGCGCATCTACGGCGTGGTGGGCAACTACCAGTGGCTGGCCATACCGCTGTTCGTCTTCATGGGCGTGATGCTGGAGAAGTCCCGCCTGGCCGAAGACCTGCTGGACGTCATCGGGCACCTGGCCGGCGGGCTTCGCGGCGGCATGGCGCTGGGCATCATCGGCGTCGGCGTGCTCATGGGCGCCACCACCGGCATCGTCGGTGCCACCGTGATCACGCTCGGCCTGCTCACGCTGCCGACGCTGCTGCGGCGCGGCTACGACCCGGCCATCGCCTGCGGCGCCATCTGCGCGTCGGGCACGCTGGGCCAGATCATTCCGCCGAGCCTGGTGCTGATCCTGCTGTCGGACATCATGCAGCTGTCGGTCGGAACGCTGTTCGCCGCCGCGGTCATGCCGGGCCTGCTGCTGGCCGGCCTGTACGCGGGCTGGATCGTGCTGATGGGCATGCTGCGCCCGGATTCGATGCCGCCGGTGCCGCTGGAAGAGCGCAATGCCCTGTCGCGCCGCGACCTGTGGCTGCGCGTGTTCAAGGTGGCGCTGCCGCCGGTGGCACTGGTCGTGGCCGTGCTGGGCTCGATCATCGGCGGCGTAGCGGCGCCGACGGAAGCCGCGTCGATGGGCGCGCTCGGTTCGCTGCTGGTGGTGGCGCTTGCGCGTCGCCTGTCGCTCGACGTGCTGCGCGAGGTGATGCGCTCGACCACCCGCATCTCGGCGATGGTGCTGTTCATCCTGATCTGCTCGCAGGTGTTCAGCCTGGCCTTTCGCGGGCTGCACGGCGAGCAGCTCATCGAGGACCTGTTCGCATTGCTGCCCGGCGGCGTCAACGCCGACATCTGGTTCCTGATGGCGCTGATCTTCGTCCTGGGGTTCTTCCTCGAGTGGATCGAGATCAGCTACATCGCGGTGCCGCTTTTCCTGCCGATCTTCACCGCCGCCAACGTCGACCCGGTCTGGCTTGCAATGCTGATCACGGTGAACCTGCAAAGCTCGTTTCTCACCCCGCCTTTCGGCTGGGCGCTGTTCTTCCTGCGCGGCGTGGCACCACCGGAAATCACCACGCGCCACATCTACATGGGCGTGCTGCCGTTCGTGGGCTTGCAGGTGGCTGCGATCGTGCTCGTGTTCGCGTTTCCGGCCATCGCGACCTGGCTGCCGAAGGCGATCGGCTGGTGAGAAGGCGCAGGCGCCTTCCACGGGAGGCCCGCGCCTTCAGACCTTGAAGGTGCCCACCGCGTGGACCAGGCTTCCCGCCTGGTCCTGCAGCGCGCTGGCGGCCGCCGCGGCCTCTTCCACCAGCGCCGCGTTCTGCTGCGTGACCTGGTCCATCTGCGTGATGGCCTGGTTGATCTGCTCGATGCCCGAGGTCTGCTCCTGGCTGGCCGAGGCGATCTCGCCCATGATGTCGGTCACGCGCTTGACGCTC